>Ga0197143_1001674_pt1 | contig 18216 bp, 13 predicted proteins | sample GBS70_MetaG_FD_148603 | JGI IMG/M metagenome (GOLD analysis project Ga0197143, IMG submission 148603) | Sediment microbial communities from Great Boiling Springs, Gerlach, Nevada, United States - GBS 70_MetaG | ecosystem: Environmental > Aquatic > Thermal springs > Hot (42-90C) > Sediment...
TCAAATTTTAGAGAAAATAACACTATTATATTAGAATCAGACTAATGTAGGATTGAAACATATATAAGTTTAGGTCTGAGTATTGGACAAGTTTTGAATTAGAATCAGACTAATGTAGGATTGAAACAAACAATAAATACTGTCATCATAAGGAACACAAGATAAAGATTAGAATCAGACTAATGTAGGATTGAAACCTTTATAATCAACCTCACTTTCCTCAAAGCTGAATTATTAGAATCAGACTAATGTAGGATTGAAACTAGAAGTTACGGCCTTCATCCAACTCACCCAATCAAGCATTAGAATCAGACTAATGTAGGATTGAAACAGTTTTCTTTTGTTATTTCTTTCAAAAAATCCATCTTCATATTAGAATCAGACTAATGTAGGATTGAAACTTTATATGTGTTGTTAAATCATCTCCTTTTGAGGTAGTTGATTAGAATCAGACTAATGTAGGATTGAAACTTTTTCTTTTTCATCCTCTCTACTTATTCCTTCCATTATTAGAATCAGACTAATGTAGGATTGAAACTTATCTGTTAAAGTTATTCCAACAAATCCTTTAGTTTATTAGAATCAGACTAATGTAGGATTGAAACCACAAAAAATTACATTGGCACCACAGATTTTAGAAAAAATTAGAATCAGACTAATGTAGGATTGAAACGAAATACTTCAGGTGTTAACCCATCGAATGCGTCCGCATTAGAATCAGACTAATGTAGGATTGAAACAGGATCGTAAGATATATTACTAACAGGATCAAAAATATTAGAATCAGACTAATGTAGGATTGAAACCGTGTTTGTTGATCTGTCCCAAGTGGCTGGTATTATAAATTAGAATCAGACTAATGTAGGATTGAAACATGTTGAAAAGAATAGTGAGAGGAAGATGTGTAAATGGATTAGAATCAGACTAATGTAGGATTGAAACCCGTCCAGACCCATCCCGAGACCCGCAATGTAATATTTTGAATTAGAATCAGACTAATGTAGGATTGAAACATAACCATTAATCAAAAAAGAGAGTATCAGAAATTATTAGAATCAGACTAATGTAGGATTGAAACTCAGGATCATTTTGATATCCAAGTGTTGATATGTATGTTCTCATTAGAATCAGACTAATGTAGGATTGAAACTTTGCAACAATATTTCTCAGACTTTCTAAACTCTCTTCTGATTAGAATCAGACTAATGTAGGATTGAAACATTCCCGCTGTTGTTACATTCAATATTGTTTTAGATATTATTAGAATCAGACTAATGTAGGATTGAAACATCGGTTATATCATCACAGACACTCCCAAAAATAAAGAATTAGAATCAGACTAATGTAGGATTGAAACATGAAGAGCCTTACGGGTATTATTCAAACAATATAGCTGAATTAGAATCAGACTAATGTAGGATTGAAACAGAATTCACGAAAAAGCAATTCCATCACTCATAGAATTAGAATCAGACTAATGTAGGATTGAAACATAAGCAAGGCATCTCTTACTATTCCCGAATGGATGAAAATTAGAATCAGACTAATGTAGGATTGAAACCATTCTCATTTATTGATTTGTTTCAATTACATAGACATTAGAATCAGACTAATGTAGGATTGAAACTTCGCAAAAGGTTTGCTCTCAATAGTTCCAGCATTTTTATTAGAATCAGACTAATGTAGGATTGAAACTTCATGTCATCACATCTTAAAAAAATAAAAAATGGGCAAATTATTAGAATCAGACTAATGTAGGATTGAAACAAAAGTTAGTTATTCCTATTATACTCAATGTCAAAAAGAATTAGAATCAGACTAATGTAGGATTGAAACCCAAGACCGAATTTAGAGCAAAATACTTTATTACAAAGATTAGAATCAGACTAATGTAGGATTGAAACCTAATTATTTTATATATTTTTGAAAATATAAAGTTTATTAGAATCAGACTAATGTAGGATTGAAACAAAGGCTTTCTCTTTAACTTTCTCAAAAACTTTACTATTAGAATCAGACTAATGTAGGATTGAAACCCGATTTGGGTCGATAGTAAGTTTGGTAAAGCATTAGAATTAGAATCAGACTAATGTAGGATTGAAACATAAGTTTTTTACGCATGGAAGGTATACCTTTTATCATAAATTAGAATCAGACTAATGTAGGATTGAAACTTGTTCCTTTTCCTTTTATCAGTTTCTTCAATTTTTCCAAATTAGAATCAGACTAATGTAGGATTGAAACGACAGAATAAAGCTTGAAAAAGGTTACTATTATCATCATTAGAATCAGACTAATGTAGGATTGAAACCAGCTATTTACTTGAGTTAAGAATAAAAGGTTTAATTGAAGATTAGAATCAGACTAATGTAGGATTGAAACCTTGAACCAGCTGAAATAAATTCGAGATAGTAAGTATATTAGAATCAGACTAATGTAGGATTGAAACAAATACATAATATCACCTCTTCTTCTTCTTTAATTCCTATTAGAATCAGACTAATGTAGGATTGAAACAGTTATGAAACCATAAGAAATATTCTTGAGAATTTTATTAGAATCAGACTAATGTAGGATTGAAACCAGCAGAAGGAACAAGATACGATTGTATTTTAGAAGTATTAGAATCAGACTAATGTAGGATTGAAACATATTAAAAATGACAATTTTCAATAATGATTACATAAATTAGAATCAGACTAATGTAGGATTGAAACTTTTATTTTTTGTTTTTCTTTTAATTTCAGAAAGCTTATTAGAATCAGACTAATGTAGGATTGAAACCTCTTTAGTTTTAGATTTACTATTGTTTTCGTATCGCTTGTTTGATTAGAATCAGACTAATGTAGGATTGAAACAAACAATAAATACTATCGCCGTAAGGAGCACATGATAATCCGTTAGAATCAGACTAATGTAGGATTGAAACATTTTTGAATGACTTGAAACCCACTCTAACATTATTGGTTAGAATCAGACTAATGTAGGATTGAAACTCGGTTACATTCACTTCTAAAATACAATCATATCTTGTGTTAGAATCAGACTAATGTAGGATTGAAACGCAAAAGTCAAAGTTGAGAAAATAGAAGAAGTAAAAGGTTAGAATCAGACTAATGTAGGATTGAAACAAAATATTATGGAAGTTTGGTATGTGCCAACACTTGGTGTTAGAATCAGACTAATGTAGGATTGAAACATAAAGACATTGTCTTGCTATTCCACCGTGCTTCTTTACAAGTTAGAATCAGACTAATGTAGGATTGAAACGATGTCAATTTGATAAATCTCACAAACACAATAGTTTTGTTAGAATCAGACTAATGTAGGATTGAAACGTAATTGCTCAGGGTTGGTAGTTGAAGGAAGGTAGAATTGTTAGAATCAGACTAATGTAGGATTGAAACGTAATACGAAAATATAATTTCTTTTTTTTTACAAAATTGTTAGAATCAGACTAATGTAGGATTGAAACTTTTCCAATCTAAGAAAAAAAGAAAAGGACCGCGTGTTAGAATCAGACTAATGTAGAATTGAAATTTAGTTTTTGAAAAAACATTAGAAAAAGCAGATAAAACAATGTTAGAATCATACTAATATGGAGGTAAAACTTTCATTCAAAAACCTCTTTGAGCTTGATCTATAATATTAGTGCTTTCTCTTTCCATATTTGATGTGATATAAGTTTACAGATTCTTAAACACAAACACCATTTCTTTATTTTAACAAAAAAATTTTGTTAATCTTTTCAACGATTTTGTTCTTTATATCTTTTGTAGTTTGCTATAAATTCAAGAGATAACAAATTGCATAAACAGTATAAATTTATTCAAAAATATTAACAAAAATGTTAATGATAAAGCATTTAAATATACAAAATAAGTAATTTTATGGGTTCAATAAACATTTTATCTAAACTAGAAAAAAGCAGCTTAGGAGTTTTTACTATAAACGACCTTAAAAAGATTACAGGTTTTAAGAAGGAAGTCCTTTATGTTTATATATCTAGAATGCTAAAAAAAGGTTATATTCATAAAGTTGAAAAAGGTAAATTTTCTCTATCCGAAGACCCCTTTGTTGTTTCTTCTCAGCTTGTATACCCATCTTATATTTCATTTCTAACAGCCCTTTATCTTCATGGAAAAACAATTCAAACTATAAACGAAATATTAGTTTCTACATCAAAAAGAAAAAAGGAGATGAAAGTCTTTGGAATGAAAATAAGATTTGTTAAACTTGGTCCAAAGTTTATGTTTGGATTTAAAAGAGTTGAGAAAGGGAATAGTTATGTTCTTCTAGCAGATTTAGAAAAGGCAATAATAGATTCTCTTTATTTACCAAGATATTGTCCTCTTAGTGAAGTATTCTTAGCTTTGAAAGATGCAAATATCGAAAAGCTTCTTAACTATAACTCAAGACTTAAAATAGAAGCTATAACAAGAAGGTTAGGATATATGCTTGAATTAATTGGAATAAAAACTGATTTAAAGATTAAGAGTAAAGCCACATACAAATTAAACCCAAGTATAAAATCTCTCGGCAAATTTAACTCAAAATGGAGGCTTTATGTTAATGAGGTTTTAGTATGATTGATAAAGAAACCCTAATGAGAATTGCAAAATTCACAGGCATGAAACCTTTCCAGCAGGAAAAAAACTACATTCAATTACTAATTCTAAAAAGCATTTATTCTATTGTTTCAAGAGAGCTCGTGTTTAAGGGAGGAACCGCTCTTGCACTTTTTCATGGTCTAAATAGGTTTAGCGAAGATCTAGATTTTGCTTCAATAGAGAGTTTTGATGTTAAGAGCTTAGTGAATGAAATTAATAAAGATTTAGAAGCTTTAGGCATTAGAAACAATGTTAAAATTTTGGAAGATAATCCAATATCTTTTTCATTCAGGATTGGTGCCGAAGGACCCCTTTTTACCAATGAGATTGATAGATGTTTTGTAAGGGTTGAGATTAGCAGGAGAGAAGAGGCAGTGAAAGATGTGGAAATTAAGGAAGTAAGACCAATATATTCAGATATTTCACCATTTTTAATTCCTGTGATGAGTTTAGAAGAGATACTGGCTGAAAAAATAAGAGCATTATTACATAGAACGAAAGCTAGAGATTTGTACGATTTATGGTTTTTACTGAAAAAAGGAGTTAAGATTGACTTTGGTTTAGTAGATAAAAAACTTTCTTATTATAAAAAGAAATTTGATAAAAAAGATTTGATTGAAAAAATTAATAGCTTAGAAAAATCATGGGTAAATGAGTTAAGGCCAATTGTTGTAGGAAGCTTACCAGATTTCTCAAAGGCAAAAAGTTTTGTTGTGAAGTATATTAAATGAATAACTTTTTAGTGGGTTTAATTTTAACTTTAAAATTTAGACCAAGGTTATCTCTCTTATTTTTCTTAAAAATTTTTGGTAAAGCCGTTTTAAACTATTTAAATGCTTAATATGGAATTAAAATGCTAAAGAGGGTTAGAATCAGACTAATGTAGGATTGAAAGATTTTATTTATTCAATATCTTTTGGTTTTTAGCCTTATTGGTCAGAACCAATAAAAATATTTAAAATCTATTTTAATTCTTCTCTTCGCCTTTTGCTTTAAATCTATTAATTCTTGCTTTATTATTTTTAAAGAAGATTATTTGTAAAATATATTTAAGGAGAGATTATGAAAAAGGTACTTCTTATAGTTAGAGACGGGTGGGGAATAGGAGATCCTGACGATAAATTCAATGCTGTAAAAGCAGCAAGAACACCAAACATAGATTTTTACCTTAAAAACTATCCTAATACAGTTCTTGATGCAAGTGGAGAAGCAGTAGGTCTTCCTAAGGGTTATCAGGGATCAAGTGAGGTCGGGCATCTCAACATGGGAGCTGGAAGAATAGTTATTCAGGAACTTAAAAGAATAAAAGATATGATAGATAACGGAAGTTTCTTTGAAACAGAACATATCAAAAAAACTCTTCTGAACGCTAAAAAAAATAAAAAAGCTCTTCATATTATGGGTCTTGTTCAGGACGAAGGTGTTCATGCACATCAGGACCACCTGTATTCAATAATAAATAAAGCGGTTGAGATGGGTATATCACCTATCTACATACATTTTTTTGCTGACGGTCGTGATACTCCGCCAAGAAGCGGTATAGCATACCTAAAAATGCTTCTCGATTTCATAAAGGATAAACCACAGGTTAAGATTGCAACAGTTATTGGAAGATATTATGCTATGGACAGAAGTGAGAGTTGGAATTTAACAGATATTACTTATAACCTTATAACAAAAGCAGAAGGTAAAAGATATCCTTCTCCAATTGATGTTTTTGAGGATAATTATAAAAACGGTAAACAGCCAAACGGAGCTCCTATGACTGATGAATATATTCCACCTTCAGTTGTAGGTGATTATAAGGGTATGGAAGATGGTGATAGCGTTATCCATTTCAATTTCAGACAAGACAGAGCAATTCAATTAACAAAAGCATTCGTTGAGGATAACTACAAAGGAAATAGATGGAAAAAGTTTAATATTGTGTATTGCGGGCTTACGAGATATTATGATGAGTTTAAGTATGCAGCACTTCCTCCTATGGATGAAAGTAAATATATGGAAAAACTTCTCGGTGAAATTATTTCGGAAAACAATCTAAAACAGCTAAGGATATCAGAAACACAGAAATTCAGACACGTAACATCTTTTTTTAACGGTAAGAGAATCGAGCCGTATAAAAATGAGGACAGAATTGAAATAAAAGGAAGATTTGACCCCTCAAGTTTTGCGGAGCATCCAGAGATGGAAGCATATGTTATAACCGAAACTGTTTTGAAGGAGATTGAGAAGAATTATTACGATTTTATACTTTTGAATTTTGCAAACTGCGACATGGTTGGGCATACTGGTAATTTTGAATCTGCAAAAAAAGCTGTAGAGGTTGTTGACGAGTGTGTCGGTATTATTACAAAAAAGGCACTTGAAAAGGATTATGTTGTTATGATTACAGCCGATCATGGTAATGTTGAAGAGATGTGGGATTATAAAATAAATATGCCAAAAACATCTCACACAACAAATCCTGTTGAGTTCATACTAGTCGGAAACGATGTAAAAGACATAAAACTCAGGGAAAGAGGAATACTTTCAGATATAGCTCTTACTGTTCTTCATTTTCTTGGTATTAAACCGCCAAAAAACATGACATCAAAAAATCTAGTAGTTCAATAAATTGTAAATTGATAAGATCAAGGCAACTTGTACAGCAAAAAACTAGAAAAAATTAATATTTTAGAAATTGATAAAACGAACTAAGGCCAATTATAGAAGTTTACTTTGATCTATCAGAAACAAAAAAATGTTTTGAAATATATTAAATGATATATTTTAGTACTAAATTTTAAATTTAAAATTCAGATGAGGGTTATTTCTTTTAATTTTTTTCAAATTTTCATAAAGTTATTTTAAGTCATTTAAACTTTTTATTGAAGTAAATGTGAAAAAGAAATTGTTAGAATCATACCAATGTATTTTTAAGACCAACTATAAAATGAATTTTACGAATGCTTACCTTAAACCCTGTTTTTAATTCCTAAATTATCAGCATATTCCAAAACTTCCAAATATTCTTTTGCTTTTAGCTTTCTAAAAATCTCTTTGTATTTGTAAGCTTGAAAAGCAGGCCAATATTGATCCATTATATTTATTCTTGTCTCACAACCAAGATTATCTACAATCCATTTTAGCATAGGTTTTGTGCAACATTCAACATGAGAAGGAATAACAAGGATTCTTATTATTAAGCTTGCATCACTCTTTGCCTCAATCAAATTTCTTTTTGCAGTTTCTACATAATTTGGAGTATTGCTAAATTTTATTGCACATTTATTATCAAAATACCTAAAATCCAAAAGATAAAGATCTACAATGCCTTTCAATATATCAGCAGTAAATTTGCTGTAATAAGAATTAGAATTCCATATTACTGGTAAAGATGCTTTGCAAAGATACAATGCTTTAAGAATGTTGTATAAATATGGAGTTGGTTCCCCACCTACAAAATTCACATTTTTGCATCCTTTAAATTCCATTTCTTCAATCCATTCTGCTATTTCTTTTTCATCCCATATAATTCCTAGTTTTGGTTCAATACTTTCAGGAGCATTTTGACAATAACAACATCTCATTGTGCAACCAGCAAAAAATAGTGTTGCAGAAGGTATTAGCTCTGGTTCCTCACCATAATGTGCAAAAGACCCAAATATTCTTGCCTTTGTATCACATTTACAAAATCCTAATTGATTTGATGTTCTATCTACATTACATTTTCTCTCACAAAGTATGCAAGATTTGAGAATATTTTCAACTTCTTCAATCTTTTTGGTTAAAGTATTATCTTCCTTAGCTTCTAAATATTTTGGTTTTCTTTCTTTTTTTAAAATTGAAAGATAATGCTCAATTCCAGGTATTTTTTCTATCATAATTTTCATATATTTTTCAAAATTTTTTCATATTTTAACTAAACTAAAATTTTTTCATATTTTAACTAAACTAAAATAATTTTCAAGAAATCTGAAAGCCATTTCAAAAGTCAAATCTCACATTTTTGAACATTTTTGAAATTAGATAGAAATGGAAATTTTCATAATCAAGAAAGGTAGATTAGAAAATAAAAACCCAAAATCTCACAATTTTTAGCAAAAATTTGCTTTCTCACATAAACTTAACAAACTTTACCTTTTTATTCATTTTTGATTACTTTTCAATTCAGTTTCTTTTGTTTTCAAATTTTTTCTTTTTCACGATTCTTTCCTTCATCTTTTACACTTAAACTCTTACAATAACTTAAACTCTCACAATATATAGCTATTTTAATTTTTATATTTTTTAATATATATTATTTAAAATATATTTTTTATTAGATTTTTCTTGCTTAAACTCTCACAAATGAAATGTTGGCAAACTAACTCAAAAATATATTATAAAAAATATAAAATAAATAAGATATTTTCTAATAAATTTAAAATATAAAATTTTTTATAATATATATTTTATTAAATTTTTTGTTTTAAACTTTTTATCAGAAATATATTTTGCATATAATTTAATATAATAAATAAATTAAAAAATTTAATTTAAAAAATATATTTTTTAATATATTTTATACAGTTTGAAAATCTTTAAAGTTTCTCCAAAAAAGCATTTAAACCCTCACATAAAAAAAGGCTTTAATAAAGGCTTAAAAAGGCATTTTAGCGGTTTTTATGAATTATTCATAACCAAATTCATGTTTTCAATCATGTTTATTTCAATTGTATTTCAATTGTTTTTTAGCTCTTTGATTGTTTTTTAGCTCTTTTTTAGCTCTTTTTTCAAGCTCGATTTGAGTCTAATATACCTTAATATCCCTTAATCTCTCACTTAAAAAACGAAAAGAAAAAGACAAGAAGATATAAAAAAGAAGATACAAAACACAATTTTAAGAACAATTAATAACAAAATAAGAACACATTTTAAGCAAAGATTATACTCAAATTTTAAGCAAAGATTATACTCAAATTCAATAATATTATATTATACCCAAATTATATTCAATAATAATAAAAACTGAATATCAAAAATATCAAAAACCTAATAAAAATATCAAAAACTTCATACTCCAAAAAAATTCTGAAAATTTTTTTCTTTATTTTTCGAGCAATTTTTCAAAAATTCATCTACTCCAACTAAAACCAATAATTCTTATCAATAACCATAAATTTTAAAATTTTCTTGTGCAAATATGGTTATTGGGGAATCAAGGTTATTCAGCAAAAATGTCAAAAATTAAGAAAAAATCGCTCTACTCCAAACAAAAAATGAAATAGATAACCTACCCTTTTTATAAGAAATTTGGTGATAAAAAATGGTAAAAAAGATATATTCTGACATGCTTTTTAGGCCAATAGAGCCACCTGATTATAAAAAAAATATAACATTAAAAGAGTATGCTGATATTATTGTTACAAGGCTTGGCTTAAAAAGAAAATCAAGCAAAGCAGATCATGCAAATTTGCTTATAGAGCTTTTAAAATTTAAGAAAGACGAAATCCCTATTCAGATAGAAGAAATTTCAAAAATTTTGGGCGTTTCTGTTTCTCAGGCATACGAAGAAATAAGAAAATGGAGAACTCTAGGATTTTTAGAATTTGTAAAAATAAAAAAAGGTGATAATTTTATAAAGGGATATGTCCTTTCAGCACCAACTGTAAATAGATTAATAGACAAACTAGAATCTTCTTTGTCATCATTTCTAAGATCTTCGAGAAGAATAGCAAAGGATTTTGACGATATTTTTATGTTAGAGGTTGTGCGAAAAGAAAGGACAAACTGATTAAAATATGTATTATTTTACATATATTTAATAAAACATTTTTTATTTAAACTTTTAAAAAATAAATTTTATAATATATCATTTATTCTAAATATAAAAAATAATATTTTAATAAAAATATATATTAAAAAATAATATATTAAAAAAATATAAAACAAAATATATTATACAGAATATAATTAAATCAGAAACCCTTTCATTTTTGTGAGAGTTCGAGAAGATTTAAAGTTTAGTAACTACTTATTAGTATTAAAAAAATAAAAGTATTTAAATATGAAAAAATAAATATTTTTTGCCCTAAATAGAATGGTGAGGATATGAAAAACGAATTAACAAGAGACAATGTTTTAGATTTGTCTTTGGGTTGCATATCTGCTGCAGAAACTATTAAAGAGGCTTATGATAGTGGATATGATAGTTTGATAATTCCTAGCAGAGGAGCATGCCCAATATATAACGGCATAAAAAATGCTTTGATTGAAAAGGCTAAGGAAGATCCAGATTACGAAAAATTTTTAAAAGCGGTAGATGTTCCACCGTTCTTAAAAAAACACCCATACATAGGAAAATTGAGCGAAAAAGAAGCAAGGAGATTTAAAATAATACCATATCCGCTAACAGCTGATGTTCATCTAAGCGAAAATTTACTGAACAGATATTATACAGATTTAGATCATGTAACAGACGCGATAAGAAAATATGGTGCGAAGGTTATATCAAAATTTTTACAAGACCCAGAAGAAAGATTGAATAGCGATGAATTCACTTTTCTTTTATTTGTTCATAACGAAGTGGAAAATAGAAAAGGTGTTGCAGATTATTACAAGAAGTTAAATAAAATAAAAAAACCAATACTTTTGGATACAGTAATATCCGGCAGAGCAATGACTACTGTAATGGAAGCATTAGATAGTTTTGGAATAGATTATCATGCAATAGCAATTATAGATAGAGAGGGAGAAAAGTTGAGAAAAGAATATAGAAAAAAGATTGAAGAAAGAGAAAGATTAGGAAAATTGACCCAAATACCTGTGAAGAGAATAATTTCAGAGGATAGAGGAGCATCATTATTAGGAGTAAGTGCGTGTATTTATCCTGAATTAGGATTTTATGCAAAAGATTATGCTGATCTAGATTTAGCAGCTGCTGTTACATGGCATGTTATAAGCGATTACGACATAGAAAGACTAAACTCTGACAGAAGAGATGTTAAAAAGAGACTAAACGAATACAAAGAAGTTTACAAAAATTACTCTCAAACTATAAGAGAAGGAATAAAATTATTGTCCGAACCTGAAAATAATCGTAAAAAAGAGCTTGAGAATTTAATAGATAAGAGAATAGATAAAACGCTTAATCTAATAAAGAAATATGGAGTACTCAATCACGAAGAAGAAAATTTTGATTATAGCATATTTGTTAATAGAAGACCAATAAAAGAGGTTTATGAAACCTCATCCCATGTAATTCACATATTTTTCCCGGATGAAGAAAATAAAAAATTGATAGAGACATATATAAGAAATTATAAGCCAAGAAAATAGTTTTTTATTTATTTTTTAGATATTTGATTAAATCATCTTCACTTTCAGGCACGAATGCTCCATATTTAGCAGACATCTTTTCTTTATAATCCTCATCTGCTAAAAAAGGAACAATAAAATTTCCCTTAGGTAAAATTTCTGCTATTGGCTCATCAATATAAGAATCTCCTAGATAGATTATATCTTTTTCTCTTAAATTCTTTTTATATAAAAATTCCTCTTTTATAATATTTTGCTTTCTTCCATAAACTTCATTTACGAAACCTATTAAATGCCCACTATTTTCTAGTAATTTATTCGCAATAATATCGTCAAAAACATCTTCATATCCCGACTCTCTCAAAACAGATTTTATTCCATATTCATAAGAGCAAGATAATATAGCAGTGTATTTTCCTTCTAAATGAGAATTTTTTATAGGTCTCAAAACCCTTTCATCTATCATTTTTTTATATTTTTTGGCATATTCATCAATAACATTTTTAATAAAAGATGTTTTTCTACCACACAAAATATTTTCATTCAATATATCATAAATTCTCTGAAATTCTTCCGGATCACCATTAATTTTATCAGAAATATTTTTTATTTCTCTCAAGCCTCTAAATAAATTAAATATTTCTCCAATATTTTTTTCTCCTTTTAAAAATTCCATGATCAAATCTCTGAAACCAGCAAAAATTATTTCTTTTAGCTGAAGTTCATCTATCTTGTCATCAAACAAAGTTCCATTCCAATCAGATACTATAATTCTATACTTCATAGTAATAACTTATCAATAAACTTTTAAATTTAAAAAAAGACGAATTGTTTAATAAAACTTTTTAATTGTAAACAAGAAATTATTCTAAAAGAGTGCTGGGATGGCTGAGTGGTCCAAAGCGCCAGCTTGGAGTTTTTCAAAAAGCTGGTGAGCGTTAAGCTCGCGCAGGTTCGAATTTTTGCAAAATTTTTGTGAATCTTGCGAAAATCCTGCTCCCAGCGCTTTTATATTTATTATTTTGAATTTAATCTGATGCAAAGCGAAAGAAAATATCAAATTTTTATTCACGATTAGCTTTTTTGTTTATTTTAAATTCTAATTTAATAAAGCATTTTATTGTATTCAAGTGATTTTGATGAAGAAAATTTTATTTATTTTTTTATTGATAATCAGTCTACTAATTTTTTATTTTAGTAAACATAGTGAAAGAATTCAACAAAATGAAGAAATTTTTTCTAATTTATATGATGTATTTATTTTAAAAATAAATCAAACCGCATTCATTAAAAGCGAAAATCTGAAAATTAAATTTGTAAATGTAATAGAGGACTCAAGATGTCCTGTAGATGTAGTTTGTGTTTGGGCAGGAAGGGTTGTTGTTTTATTAAGCATTTCAAAAGATAATAAATATTTTGAAGATTTTGAGTTGTCTTATTCTATTTCACAAAAAGAACAAGATAAAAAAATTTTTGACGGATATTCCATTAAATTTATAAGAATAGAGCCGGAAAAATTCTCAAAACAAAAAATTTCAGAGTATTTTGCATATTTTTCAGTTTCTAAAATATGAGATAAAAAACTATAAAATTTTAAAAGCTATAACCTTAATAAATTTTAAAAATCATACAAAAATCTAAAAAGTATAGAATTTGGTAAATATTAAAAAATTTGATATTTATTTATAAAAGATGATGCATATGGAAGAAAAAACCGAAGAAGAATTTTGCGAATATTATACAACAGAAATTGCTAATTTTTTAAAAGAAAAAGGATACGAAATATCTGATATGGTAGGTATTAGGTTGGACAAACCTTTACCATTTGTTATAGGCATATTAGAGCCAAGAGGATACTACAATTTATTTGGGTTGAAAATAAGAAGAAGGGCTTCTCATATAGGTACTCTATGGCTAGACAACTACATAAAAGGAGCAAAACCGGATTCTAAATGGGTATTGAGTGTTTATGGAAAAGATAGTTTAAATAAATTATCTGAAATTTTAGAAGATTTTCCAAAACCATATTATGTGAAAATTAAAATTAACTTAGAATCATTAAAACCAAGAGAAGAAATTCGATGGTACATTTTTTAATTTTATTAATACTTTTTAATTTTATTTAATCTCTTTATCCTTTAACAAAATTAAAAAATTTTATCATATAATATGCAACAAATATTTAATTTTTTAAAAAGAAAGTTCAAAAAAGATTTAATATTTTTGTTACATCTATATGATGATAAATATGGTAGAAAGAAGTGAGATTATTTTTAAAGACTTTAAAAAATATTTAGAAGATGCAGAAAAAGAGTTTGGGGGATTTCTTTTAAGGAATAGGACAGGAAGATATACAGATATTATTTCAGAACTTTATGAGTTAGCAGGTAATTATGATAAGCCAAGAAATAAGGAAGAACTCGATAATCTAATCAAGAATATTGAAAAAGATCAAATAGATATTGGTTTAAGGACAGGAAGTTATCTTTCGAGAGCAATAAATGAATTGGAAGAGGATGATATAGAGCTTGCATTTAAATATTCATTTTATGCTATAGGAACAAGGCTGAGAAAAGGAAAGAGTTTGAAAATATATGGGAATGGTAAAGATTTTATCGGGCTTGAGTTAGACGGTGGAAAATTAGAGCTGGACGGCGAAGCAGAGAATTATTTTTGCTTCTTAATGAAAAATGGAGTTGGTATAGTAAATAAAAATGTTGGAGATTATGCGGGAGCTGGTATGAAAGGAGGAATTATAATTATAAGAGGTTCGGCAGGAAAATATCTTGGTCAAGGAAAAGGAGGAGGAAAGATCCACGTATTAAAAAATGTAGATGATTTTGCTGGAATAGATTCGAGAGGAGGAGAAATAACGATAGAAGGAGATGCAAAGAATTATGCTGGCGCCGGAATTATAGGAGGAGAAATAAACATAAATGGTAATGCACTGGATTATACAGGTAAAGGTATGGGAGGTTTTGGAGAAATAAATGTAAAGGGTAATGTAAGAGATTATACAGGCAAGGATATGAGAGGAGGTTATATAAATATTTTAGGAAATGCAGGCTATTATACAGGAGATAATAGCACAGGAGGAAGGATAAGAATTGGCTCAAAATGCGAAGGATATGGTAAAAACATAAAAGCAATAATAGAGGTTAATAATAGAGTTGTATATAACAAAGAAGAAAAAATAGAAAGATCTCTTTTCCGGTAAATTTCGTTTTATAAAACTTAAATAAGAAAAAAACCATATTTATATAATGGAACTGACATATATTTTAGAAAGTTTCTTAATAGGAGCAATAAACTATATACCAAACTTAATTAGCGCAATAGTCCTATTAGTAATAGGACTTGCTGCAGGAAAGTTTTTGGGATTTGTAATAAAGGAAACGTTGGTAAGACTTAAAATAGACGAATATCTTCCTCTGAAAAAGAAGAGAATAATAAGCGCAAGCGAATTATTTTCAATAATAGCAAAGTGGTGGATATATCTTGTTTTTATATCAGCAGCATTTTCAGAGAGGGTTTTAGGGATAAAGTCGATTGCTTCTTGGGTTGAATCTATAGTGAATTTCATACCAAATATAATAGGATCAGCGCTAATAATCATAGTAGGTTATCTTATAGGAGAATTCATATCGACTGAAATAAGAAAATCAGAAACATTTTATAGCAGCTTAGTAAGTAAAGTGATATTCTTTTTGATAATCTACGTTTCAATAGCTTTGGCACTGCCTGTCTTAGGAATTTCAGCGGATCTTGTAAATAACATACTACTAATAATAATAGGCTCTATTGGTTTAGGACTAGCGATAGCAATTGGTCTCGGATTAAAAGGACCAATAGAAGAGATTGCAAGGGATTATATGAAAAAGAAGAAACCAAGAGCTTAATTTATCTTTTTTATCTTTTTTATAATTTTTAACATTTTTCATTATTATGAAACTTTTATCATTATTTTCTGGAGGAAAGGATTCAACATTTGCTACATATCTTGCATCAAGAGAAAATAAAATCTCTTATCTTTTAACAATAGAAAGCAAAAACAAAGAAAGTTATATGTTTCACACTTCTAACATAAAATTTACAAAAACTCAAGCAAAGCTTATGAATATTCCAATAATTTATCATAAAACAAAAGGTGAAAAGGAAGATGAAATAAAAGATTTGGAAAAGATTGTATCAAGAATTAAAGATGTTGATGGTTTAATTTCTGGAACAATAGCAAGCAATTATCAAAGGTCAAGAATTGATGCAATATGCTCAAAACTGAGTCTTATTCATTTCACACCTTTATGGAAAAAAGATTCTATGGAAATATTAAATGACCTAATAAAAAATAATTTTAAAGTAATAATAACAAGCGTTGCTGCTTATGGATTTGATATAGAGTGGTTAGGAAAAGAAATAAATTTTGAAACAATAAAAGATTTAGAAAAGCTTAATAAAAAATATTCTGTAAATTTGTGTGGAGAGGGAGGAGAATTTGAGACTTTTGTATTAGATTGCCCATTATTTAAAAAAAGGATTGAAGTAATTGAATATGAAAAAATTTGGGATAATAAAACAAGAAGTGGAGAATTTATAATAAAGAAGATAAAAACTTTTAATAAATAAAGGTGAAGAAATGGAAGATTCTACTAAAGAAAAATCTTATGAATACAAAAATCAAGAAAAGCCAAAACTAATTATTGAAAAAAATAAAATAAAATCGTTCGATGAAAAAAGTTCAAACATTTTAAAAAATGGATTTTACGGATTTTTAGAAGGTAATGAAATCGTTTTGGATCCTATAGAGGCATTATATCTTGTAAATATTAGAAATGTTCCATGCATAAAAAATGGAAGAAATATAAGCTTCTTAGAGCTTTTGAGAATGTTTGCTAATGAAAAAAGAATTTTTGCAAGGTATAATGTTTATAGGGATTGGAGAGATAGAGGTTTAATATTAACTTTTGTGGATAGAATAGAGCAAAAAAATTATGGAAGAAGCCCTACAGTAAATTATCCTTCTCAGGAATTTATTGTTCCTATTTTTGATATAGAATTGAATTATATTGAAGAGGATATGATTTCTGTTGCTGATTGTAAAGACGAGGCAAAAACCCTTTTTGAAAAATTTTGGATTGGTCAGCTTGGTGTTTATAAACAGCATCTTAGGGATAAGATATTAAAGCTAGATTTTGTCGAAACACTCTTTTTAGCAAAAAATGGATATAAGGTTATAGATAATAAAACAGGAAAAATATTATCATTTGAAAAGTTGCTTAGGAAAATAAAGAAAAATCAAAAGAATGTTGAATCTTTATTTGATGTTTATGAGGATTGGAGATCAAGAGGATATATTGTTAAGACAGGCTTTAAATTCGGAACTCATTTCAGATTATATTTTCCAGGAGCTTCACCAATAAGAGAAAAATCAAAATGGATTCATTCGAAGCATGTTATTCATGTTTTTCCGAAGAATGTGAAAATGATAATGAGTGAATGGGCTAGAGCAGTGAGAGTGGCACATTCTGTAAGAAAAACATTCATAATGGCAATTCCAGGAATGAAAGAGGAATATGAGAAAGGAGAAATAGATTTTATTGGATATCATAGAAAAAAGATTGGATTAGAAAAGCCAGGAGAAGATAATCCTAGATTTGCAATAATTTCTTTTACAGAGGATGAAAAGCTCGGTGGAAAGGAATTGGCTTGTGCTTTAAAAACTGCTGATGATCTTGGTCTTAGATTACTTATCGGAATTTCTGACAGAGAAACATCTGTAACATATTATTTGGCAAAAAGAATAAACCTTCCTGGGTCAAGGAATACATATTATGAAATAGAATGGAAGCAGCCTTAAATGTTTTTGTCATTTGTATTTATTATTTAGTAGTGCATAACCTAAAGACTTAAAAAAGATTAATCTCTAAGAATTTAGCACGGCGTCAGAAAAAAAGAATGAAAAGAGAAATATATTAGATATCGCCGAATCCTTAGGATATGATAGAGAAGAAATAGAAAGAAGAATTCAAGAAAGATATGTAGCTTATCTAAAAAGAGGATGGTTTAGCGATTTAAAAGAGTTGCAAGAAATAACTGGAGTTGAACCAAAATTTTCCGAAGATTTAGTTCAAAAAATGTATGCAACTTATGCAGAAAGAGGATCGTTTAGCGATTTAAAAAGATTGCAAGAAATAACCGGAATTGAGCCAAAATTTTACGAAGATTTAGTTCAAAAAATGTATGCAACTTATGCAGAAAGAGGATCGTTTAGCGATTTAAAAAGATTGCAAGAAATAACCGGAATTGAGCCAAAATTTTCCGAAGATTT
>Ga0197143_1001675_pt1 | contig 18200 bp, 17 predicted proteins | sample GBS70_MetaG_FD_148603 | JGI IMG/M metagenome (GOLD analysis project Ga0197143, IMG submission 148603) | Sediment microbial communities from Great Boiling Springs, Gerlach, Nevada, United States - GBS 70_MetaG | ecosystem: Environmental > Aquatic > Thermal springs > Hot (42-90C) > Sediment...
AACAGCAACAAGTTCCCCGATGGCAGCCAGATTGTCTTTGTGCTGTATGAAGCCAAAGACGAAAACGGCATGTATGTCGCTGGCAAGAAGAAGGTAACGGCACTGATGGTGAAGGACAGCAAGCGGTACGCCAAGTCAGGCGGCTGGGGCTGGCAAGCTTGGGATGCTAACGGCAAGCCTATCGTGACCGATCCAGTGGGGCAGTGCCAAGGCTGCCACGACCAAGTTAAGAATCGCGATCGTGTCTTCAGCCGTTGGAACCCGTAGCCCCTAAGCCTCGCACATCGCCGTCCTCTGTCTAAACGAATAACCTTAAGGGGGCAATCGCACGGGTTGCCCCCCCTTTTTCTTACTTCCATTAGTTTCCCCATGCGGTACTCCACTTATGCGGCAGGATGGAGCGCCTCCTTTCCGAAAGAGTCCCCCTATGAGGCACCGTGTGGCGACAAGGGCTTGCAAAGGGCTGCCGACGCTTGTTGTCGGATGGCTCTGGCTCATAGCTGGAGCCGACACCGAGATTTTTCAGGCGCGCCTCGACGCCTTTGATCCCGCTCAAGACGCCATCACGCTCACACGCATCGGCAGACCACCCATCCAAGCCAGTCTCCATAAAAAAGCGCGCCTATGGTTGAACCAGCAGCCTGCCTCCACGGAGCAGTTCCAGCAGATGGTGGGCAAGCCTGTGATGGTGCGCCTCAGCGTTGGCACCGCCACGCGCCCCATCATCCGTGAGATGGCAGACCCCGCCACATGGAAATGGCTGGAGAAGGTGCGTCGCGGCATCGTGCAAGGCAAGCTCGTCGGCATCGAGGAGGATTACCTCGTTCTGGAGCTATCCGACAAATCGCGTTTCGCCTATAAGATGACGCGCAGCACCCAGTTGATGCGGGATGGCAAGCCCGCTACACTGGAGCAGTTCGTCGTGGGTGAAACACTCTATCTTGCACCGCGCCTGCTGTCGAACCTGGACACGATGGCGCTGGCGGTCAGCAATAAGGAGCGCGATGCCCAGATTGGGCGTGAGCGCAGCCTGCCCACGGTGAGCGGCACCCTGCAAGCCATCGATAAGGAGAACAAGATTCTGCGCGTGCGCACCCACGCGGGCGACCTGCGGGAGTTCCGCTATGACGAGAAAACAGAGTTCATCCTCAAGGGCAAGCCCATCCGCCTCGAGCAGATTAAGCCACCCGTGCCCGTCACAGTGCATCGCAAGCGCGACGAGGAGGGCAACGACTATGCCCGTCGAGTGACCATCGTGCCAGCCCGTTCGGCACCGGCTCGCACTCGCTGAAGGGTTTTATGGAGGTGAAGCATGCGAATTATTGGTGTACAGGTGCGTTTGTTAGAGTATCCCCTGCCGACGCCTTTTTATCCGTCGTGGCTGCCGGGTTATCCCCAAACGGCGCATCGGGTGAACCTGCTGACGCTAGAGACCGACGAGGGCATTCGGGGCTATGCGGCAGGTGTCGCCTTTGGGCGTGAGGGACAGGGTCTGGAGCAACTGCTGTTGCCCTTCCTGTTCGGACGCGACCCGTTTCAGGTCGAGCCGATTGTGCAGATTTGCCGCTCGGCGACCTTTCTGGGGCTGCGCCTGTGGTGGATCGAGATGGCGTTCTGGGACATCATCGGCAAGGCGCTGGGGCAGCCCGTCTATCGGTTGTTGGGTGGGGCGCAGGAGCGTGTGCGCGCCTATGCCAGCACCGGCGAGTTGAAAGGTATTTTGGAACGGCTGGACTATATCGCCCGGATTCGGGAGATGGGCATCCGCGCCGTTAAGCTGCGCTTCCATCGCATGGATTGGCGCGAGGATATGGAAGTTGCCCGCCAAGTGCGCAAGCAGTATCCCGATATGGAGATAATGGTAGACGCCAACATGGGTTGGCGGGTGGCGGGCATGGGCGAGGCACCGCACTGGGATGTGGCGACCGCGCTGCGCGTCGCTCAAGAGCTTGCCGAGATTGGCGTCGTCTGGTTGGAGGAGCCATTAGACAAGCACGATTACGAGGGCTATCGCCACCTGCGGGAGAAGTCGCCCGTGGCGTTGGCAGCGGGCGAGATGAACCAAGACCTGCACGAGTTCCGTGAGTTTCTGATTCGCGACGCACTCGATGTGCTGCAGCCCGATGTGTCGCTTTCGGGCGGGCTGCTGATGGGCAAGAAGATTGCGGGCATGGCAGAGGCGTTCGGCAAGCGCATTGCGCCCCACACTTGGACAAACGGGCTGGGCTTAGCGGCGAACCTCCAGCTGATGGGCGCGTGTCCCAACTGCGAATGGGCAGAGTTCCCCTTCGAACCGCCCGGCTGGGACCTCAGAGCGCGTGACTTCTTCCTCGCCGAGCCGATTGTGCCCGATGCTGAGGGCTACCTGCCTATCCCCAGCCGACCCGGTCTGGGCGTGGAGATCGACGAGGATGCCGTCCAGCACTACACCGTCTGAGGCAGGGGCACGGCACGCAGCTCGGCGGCGGTCTGCTCCGGCAGCGTGTCGTTGATGAAGACGCCCGCGCCCGATTCGGAGCCTGCCAGATATTTGAGCTTGTCGGGCGTGCGGTAGGGTGGATAGAACTCAATATGGAAATGCCACGCGCGATGGGGCTTGCCGTCGCTGGGGCGCGGATGCTGCGCCATCACATAGGGCATGGAGAAGCCCCATAAGCCGTCATAGCGCATCAACACCCGCTTCAGAATCTGCGCCAACGACTCGATCTCGTCCTCGTTGAGTTCCAGCAGGTCGCGTCGGTGAGCGCAAGGTAGCAGCCAGACTTCGTAGGGGTATCGGGCGAAGAAGGGCACCATCGCCACCCAGTGGGCATTCTCCTCCACTATGCGCACCCGCTGGGCTACCTCAAATGCCACTATCTCGCATAGCAGGCAGCGACCTGTTTGGCGCATGTGGCGACGCTGCGCATGCAGCTCGCGCTCGATCTTGGGCGGGATAAAGGGGTAGGCATAAATCTGCCCATGCGGATGGCTCAGCGTCACGCCTATCTCGCGCCCCTTGTTCTCAAAAATAAACACATACTGCACCTCTGGTCGCCTGCTTAGCTCCTGATAGCGGTCGCGCCAGACATGGATGAGTTGCACGATGCGCTCCAAGGGGAGATCGGCGAGGGTGGCGTTGTGGTCGGCGGTGTAAAGTATCACTTCACACACCCCTTCGGACGCACGCACGGGCGAAAAGGGGGTCGGCTCCACGGCAGGGGTAGGCGGTTCGCGCAGAAGCGAGGGAAACCTGTTCTCGAACACCACAATCTCATAATCGGGTGCGGGCACTTCGGTAGGGGGCATGCCGGGGCGTGTGGGGCAGAGCGGGCAATACTCGGGCGGTGGGTGGAAGGTGCGCTCCTGCCGATGGGTCGCCGTGATAACCCACTCCTCCAGCAATGGATGCCAACGCAGTTCCGACATAGCCTTTAGGTGCGATAGGCGGAGTTAATTTTTACATACTCGGCGGTCAGGTCGCATGACCAGAAGCGAGCGGAAGCCTCGCCTTGCCCCAGCTCCAACACCAGCAGCACCTCCTCTGCCTGCAACTTCTGCGCCAGTGATGGCTCGTCGAAGGGGATGGGCTGCCCATGTTCGAAGACCACCACCTCCTGCATCGTCAGTCGCATGCGGTTCGGCTCGATGGGCACGCCGCTGCGTCCCGCTGCAGCGATAATCCGCCCCCAGTTGGGGTCACCTCCATGCAGAGCGGTTTTGACCAGCAGCGATTCGGCAATCGTGCGCGCCACTTGGCGTGCCTCTTGTGGACTTCTTGCGCCCTCCACCCGCACTTCGAAAAGGCGTGTGGCGCCCTCGCCGTCACGCACAATGCGCTTCGCCAGATACGCGCACACCTGATACAGCCCCTGCTGGAAGCGTTCGAGCGAATGTCCTCGCAAGGTGGTTCCCGAAGCACCGTTCGCCAGCAGAATGACCATATCGTTGGTGCTGGTGTCGCCGTCCACCGTGATGCAGTTAAAGGTTTGCTGCACCACTTCGGTAAGACAGGCTTGTAGGGGAGCAGGTTCGATATGGGCATCGCTGGTGATGAAGGCGAGCATGGTCGCCATATTGGGGGCAATCATCCCTGCACCTTTGGCTATCGCGCCGATGCGCACGATGCCGTCGGGCGTTTCCAGTTCGAGGCAGGCGCGTTTGGGGAAGGTGTCGGTGGTCAGGATAGCGTCGGCGGTGGTGCGGTCATCTCCGTCGCTCAGCCGGGCGAAGGCAGCGGGGATGCCCGCTTCGATGGCGTTCATCGGCAGCGGCACGCCCGTCACCCCTGTGGATGCAACAATCACCTGTTCGGGTGGGCAACCGAGCCGTTCCGCCACCATCGTGGCCATCCGCTGGGCATCGCGTTCGCCTTGCTCGCCTGTAAGGCAGTTGGCATTGCCGCTGTTGGCGATAATCGCACGGGCGCGCCCACCTGCCACCACCCGCTTCGACCAGCGCACCGGCGCCGCCTGGACGCGATTCTGGGTGAAAGTGCCCGCCACGCTGGCTTCCCTATCCGACACAATCAGCGCGAGGTCCAGCAAGCCCGGCTTCTTGATACCGCAGTAGACCCCCGCGCTCCGAAATCCCTTCGGAAAGTTCACGCCACGCTGCTCATTCAACTCACTCATCTCCATCCCCAACGCTTAGCCCAATTTTACCCCTGACCGATGCGGCGCGTTTATGGTTGGCGTTGGCGATGGCGACCTTGTGTGTGGCGTGAGGCGGCGCAACATCGGGAGGCATCGGGTTTGGGGGCGTGTGCAGGGGTGAGTTGTTTCCGTTGGACCTTTACGATCCCATTAAGGCACAGCAGTAGGGCATACTCAATTTATGCCCGCCGAAATCGTTCGGAAAAATCGGGATAAGATTGTGCAACTTTGTCGGCGTTATGGGGTTGCACGCCTGGACATTATTGGCTCGGCAGCCTCCGAAACCACCTTTGATCCAACTCGCAGCGACATTGATCTGCTGGTGGAATTTGAGGGAAGTGAAGGGCTTTTCCGACGGTACTTTGACCTAAAGGAGGCTCTGGAGCAGCTGTTTCACCGCCCAGTAGACCTGCTGGTGCGTCGCGCCATTCGGAATCCCTATTTTTTACAAGAAGTTGAGCGGCAACGGGTGACGCTCTATGAGCAATCGAGCGAAGGCTCTGTTGAGTGACATTCTGTCGGCAGGCGATAACATTCAACAAAGGGATCTACTTATTGAGCCATCCTCATCGGCTGAGGGCGTTGAGGGGTGAGGCGTGTAGCTCGGCTTCGCAGGCAAGCTTCAGCGGGCGCAGATTGTTCGGCTGAAGGTGCAGCGTCTCATAAATCCAGTTGGGGATGGAGAAGAGGAACTCGTCTTCGGCATGCTCTGGCAGACGCAGCCAGTGCGCGATGGAGTTGCCCAAAGCGGTCAGCGCGGTCAGCTGTGGCTCGATGAGTCCCGTAGCGCATTGGGCATGGTGTGCGCCGATGGCTTCTGCCAGCTTTTCGGGGAAGCCCCAGTGCAGGCTAATCTCGCGCCCCAGTTCGGCATGGTCGCAGCCGAACACCTCGCGCTCCGCCTCTATCTCCGGCACGCCCTGTGCCATTAGCTCCTCTACCTGCTCGTAGGGCGCGTCGGCGTAGCGATCGAGCAGCGGCTTGCCGATATCGTGCAGCAGCCCGGCGGTATACGCCTCGTCGGGCGAGAGGTTGGGCATCTGGCTGGCAATCAGGCGGCAGCAGAGAGCTGTATCGATGGCATGGCGCCACCATTTCCCCCGCCGCAGGTTCTGGCGGTCGGTCTTGCCCACAAAGAGATCGAACACGCTGGCGGTCATCGCCAGATTGCGAATCGTTTTGAACCCTAACAGCACCACGGCGTCTTTGATGGAGGCGATTTTGCGCGGCAGTCCATAGTAGGCGGAGTTGACCGTGTTCAGCACCCGCGCCGACATACCCTGGTCGATGCTGATGACCCGCTCCAAATCGCGGGCGGTGGCGTTGGGGTTATTGGTCAGCTCCATCACCTGATAGACCACCTGCGGCAGCACCGCCAGTTCCTTCACCTTCTGCACGATTGCCTGCGTTTGCTCGGACATGGCACATCCTCCTCGATAATGGCTGACATGTCAGACGGGTCGGACATGTCAGGCTGGGTTAGCCGCTGTATATCACGCGCACGACCTCCTCGAGGCTGGTGCGTCCCAGCAACACCTTCTGCAGGGCGTCCTCCTTGAGCAGGCGCAGCCCATGCTCGACAGCAACTTTCTGAATCGCATAGGCGGCTGCACGCTGGAGGATCAATTCCCGAATTGGGTCGTTGATGACAAGCAGTTCGTGGATGCCAGTGCGCCCCTTGTAGCCGGTGTTTTTGCAGTAGTCGCATCCCTGAGCGCGATAAATCTCCAGCGTGTGTAAGTTTTCAGGTGGGGTGAAGCCGTAGCGAAGGAAATCCGACTCGGTGGGGCGATAGGGCTGCTTGCAGCGCGGGCAGAGGGTACGCACCAATCGCTGCGCCAGCACCGCAATCAGTGAGGAGGCAATCATAAACGGTTCCACCCCCATCTCGATGAGGCGTGGGGGCGCACTGGAGGCGTCGTTGGTGTGCAAGGTGGAAAGCACCAGATGCCCCGTGAGCGCGGCTTCAATCGCAATCGTGGCGGTCTCGGTATCGCGCATCTCGCCCACCATGATAATGTCGGGGTCTTGGCGCAGCATCGCTCGCAACGCCGTGGCGAAGGTAAGCCCCGTTTTGGGATTCACCTGCACCTGATTGATGCCCGGCAGCTCATACTCCACGGGGTCTTCCGCTGTGATGATATTCACCAGCCCTGTGTTGAGGCGTGATAGGATCGAATAGAGCGTGGTCGACTTGCCGGAGCCAGTGGGTCCCGTCACAAGAATAATGCCGTAGGAGCGACTGATGACCTCTTCCAAGCGGGCGAGCGTATCGGGCAGGAAGCCGAGCTTGTCTAACCCCACGCGCACGCTCGATTTGTCCAGCACGCGCATCACAATCTTCTCGCCATAGATGCATGGCAGGGTCGAGACGCGGAAATCGTATTCGCGTCCGTCGATGGTCGCGCTGATGCGGTTGTCTTGGGGCACACGCTTCTCGGCGATGTCCATATCCGCCATGATTTTAAAGCGGGAGGTGAGCGATGCCTGCACGCGCTTGGGTAGCACAAGCGAGTCGATCATCACGCCGTCGATACGGTAGCGCACCTTGATACAGTCGCGGGTCGGCTCGATATGGATATCGCTAGCGCCGTCGTTGATGGCTTGGGTGATAATCATGTTGGCGAGGCGCACCACAGGGGCATCTTCGGCGATTTCGCGTAGCTCTTCCGCACTGAGGTCCTCTTCGCTGGACGGCTCGGACTGGTCGGGCAGGCTGCCCATGTCGCGCATCAGTTCCTGCACCGCTTCGGTGACGGCGGCGCTGGTGCGATAGAGGGTGCGGATGGCGTTCTGAATGTCATCTTCGGTGGCGATGACCGCCTCGATTTCGAGGCGGGTGTGCTGGCGGATTTCATCGATGGCGAAGATATCGAGCGGGTCAGCCAAGGCAACGATGAGTTTGCCGTTCTGCTGAGCGACAGGCACGGCGCGATAGCGTTTTGCCATATTGGCAGGGATGAGGGAGGTCAGCGTAGCGTCGGGTGGGGTCTCCACGAGGTCAACAAAATGGATGCCCCAGTGCTGCCCCAGAATGCGCACCCTATCCTTCTCGGTGATATAGCCGAGTTGAACCAGCAGGCGGTCAAGTGGCAGCGGGATACCCTCCTGCTGCTTCTGGAGGGCATCCCGGAGCTGCTCATGGCTGACCAGACCTGCCTGCACAAACAGTTCACCCAGATTCATTCCAGCACACGCACCGTGAGCGTGATAACAATCTCAGAGCGGTCGCGTTGGGTGTTGGTCTTACGGAAGAGGTAGCCGAAGAAGGGCAAATCACCCAATACAGGCACTTTCTGGATGGTCTTGATGTCGCTTTCGCGTATCAGTCCCCCGATAATGAGCGTCTCGCCATTATTCAGGCGGATAGTGGTCTCGGCGTTGCGTCGGGCAAGCTGAGGCAGCGAGCCACCACCGGGCACATTCAGAAAGCCCGTGATGACACTCACTTCGGGCTTAATCTGGAGAGTGATGGATTGGTCTTCGTGGATGCGCGGCAGCACCTCCAGAATGATGCCGGCTTGCACCGAATCGGTCTGCACATTGGCACCCTGTTGGGTCTGCTGGATGAGTTTGACATAGTTAATCTCATCACCGATGAAGATTCGGGCGGGGCGTCCGTCGAGGGTAGCGATTCGCGGGTTCGCCAGCAGGCGGTTGCGCTGGTCTTGTGCCAACGCCTCCAGCGTGGCACTGAAGTCGACAGGCTGCTTCACGACGGTGAAATCGATGCTCATTCGCCCATCCTTGTTAAAGCGAATTCCTTGCTGGTTTGGGGTGACGGTGGTGCTATCGGGGAAAGGTGGCGGCTGGGTGCGATCCAGCGTGTTGATGCGGCTGGATTGGAACAGGCTCCAGGAAAGTCCCAGCGCGCGCAGGCTGGCTTCCGAGATGTCCATCACGCGCGCTTCGATAAGCACCTGAGGCTGCTTGATGTCCACTTTTTGCAAGAGTTCGAGGGCGCGCTGCACCTCGCGTGGAGTGCCCATCAGCACCAGCAGGTTAGGCGGCTGCTCGCCTGAGGTTGTGCTGACACCTGCACCTGCGGGCATCGCAGCGCCCATCTGTTGTGCGATGGCGCTGGGCGCCTCGCCAGCGGTCGGAGCACTCCCTCCTGCGCTACCCCCAGAGGAGACGGGGCTAAGCATGGCACCTGGACCGAGCGAGACACTGACCGAGGGCACCAGCTGGTTCACGATGCGCATCAGATCCCGCGCATCAGCAAAGCGCACGCGATAGACCTCGGTGATAATCGCTTCGCCCGATGCGATGGCTTGCTCGAAGCGTGCTGCCACCTCTTTCGCCTCCGCTACTGTCTGCGCGTCACCCACCACCAGCAGGTAGTTCGCCTCCTTCTCGCTGGAGGGCGTGACCTTCAGGGTGGGGAACCGTGCGTTCAGGAAGGCGGCGACCTCGGCGGCTTTCGCCTGCTTTAAGGGAATGATGTCGGCAGTGTGATGTACCTCTTTGCGCGCTTCGCTGCCCTTGAAAGACTCTATCGACTTCTCCGTGCCCACCACATAGGTGTTGCCGATGCGCTCATAGCGGTAGCCGCTCAGGCGCGTGATGAGATGGAGCGCCTCCTCCACCGAGACGCGATTGAGACTGATGGTAATGCTCCCCTTCACATCGGGCGCCGTGATAATGTTTGCGCTCGACTGGATGGCTAAGGCTTTCAGCACATCGCCTATCTCCGCACCTACAAAATCCAACGAGATAGGTGCCTCAAAAGTGGCTCTGGTTGGCAGGGAGGCGACTGCCTGCGAGGTCGGCTGGACATCGGTCCGACCTGTCCGACCCGTCTGACCCGAATCGGTTGCGCGGGAATCCTGACGCTTGACCGGAGGCAGTGGGGCGTCCTTGCTCTGGGCGACCCGCGTGCCCGCCGATGCAGCGGGTTTGTCGGGTGGCGTCTTTTTCTCGGCAGAACCCGTCTGACCTGTGCGACTTGTCTGACCCGAGGCGGTTGTATCGGTTTGAGCTGCAGGTGCGTCAGGCTCGGTGAAGCAGTCGTCGATACGCAGGACGCGCACGCTGGGTGGGGTCTTTTCTGCACCCTGATTGGTACCGGCTGGGGTGCCGATACGCACCTGCCAGCCCCCTTCGATGGCTTCCAGCTGATAAGGCTGCTTGCCGCGCATCGTGACGACCAGTCGCACGCGCGGCGGGTTGCTACTGAACCAGCCGTAGCGCAAATAGGTGGTGACAGGCGTGCTAAAGCGCGTCTGTCGCCCTCGAATGCCTAACCGTGCCCGAAAATCAAGCACCAGATAGCGTGTCTGCCAAGTGGAAACGGCAGGGCGCGGTAGCCGCTCGCCCTGAATCTGCACCACAGCCTGACCGGCTTGCTCGAACGCCTTGACCGCCCTAATCTGTTGGCTCCATGCAGGCAGCAGCATCAAGCCGAAGCCAATCGCCACGAGATGCACCATCAGTTTTGTTGCTCTCATTGCTGTACCCCTCCTCGAGTGTCTTGGGTGGAGGTGCCGACTTGGATGGAGAGAGTGGTCTGTCCCTTTTGCAAGGTGAGCGTGCCCCGCTCGATGCGGCGCACACGCCAGCCTTCCTCCAGTTGATCTCCCAATTGCACAAAACGACGGTTGCCTTCCGAATCTTTCAGGATAGCGAGGGTGCGCGGTCCCTGCACGATGCCGACCAATGTCCAGTTGGGGATAGGGGGCTGTTCTGTCGGCTTTTCGGCAGGTTGCAGCTCCAGTTTCCCGCTCGGCGCAGGCAAAGCAAGAGGTGGCACAGGGGGCGTCCCACTGATTTCACGCGCCGACGAGCGAGTGGGCTGCGCCACACGACTAACGGTCGGTGTGGCAGCTGCCACCGTCGGTCTGAAGGGGTCGCGCGCTGGGAAAGGCGCGAACGGCACACTGCCCATTGCCAGACCGTCTGAGCGGTCCGAATTAGTCAGACCAGTTTGACCGGTCTGACTGGACCGAGGTGTGGGGCGCGGCGCGTTCGAACGCCCACTTAGCGACTGCCACTGCCAGACCCCAACGCCCAGCAGCAGCAATCCCAGAATGCCGACAGCAGCCCACTGCTTCGGACTTGCCTGATTCGCCTTCATCTCTTGAGATTTTTCCATCTTTGCCACCTCCGTATAACCTGTCTCGCTTATCACGGGTTCGAACCCTGCGCCACGCTGCTTAAATCAGCCGCTAAGGTGCTGTTAGGCTCTTGCGAGAAGATAAATGCCTTCACGGTGAGGCGGATTTCGAGGTCGGGATTGGTGGTCTCCAGCTCTGGTTTGAGTTTTGCCTGCGCATTGAGGGTCTGCACCGCCAGAATCTTGGGGAACTCATCCAGCTGCTTCAGGAAGCTCATCAGCGACCAGAACTTGCCCCGCAAGCTCACCTCGATAATCTGTTCCTCATAGGCTTTTTTCGGTGTGGCTTGCCCGCTGCTTTGCTGATTAGAGGCGTTCTGTGCGTTCTGGTTGCTCTGGGTGGTCTGCTGATTGTTCTGCTGGGGGCGCACGGCGACGATTTCCAACTGGAGCCGTTTGGCGGTCTGCTCAATCTGTTTGAGCATGGTCGGAATGTAGGTTGCCTGGGAGACGCCCCGTTCGAGGAAGCGCAACTCCGCTTGGACGCTTTCGAGCTGTTGTTGCAGGGTGCGCAGTTGCTGGGGGGCTTGGCGTGCCTGCTCCAGTTGTTGGCGCCGTTCCGCCACCTGCTGTTGCACCTGCTGCACCATGCTGAAGGGCAGATAGAGGCTGCCCACACTTAGCACCAACAGCACGAGCGAACCGAGCGCAAGCAGTCGGGCAAGCTGCTCAAATCGCAGGGTGCGTCGGCTAAGAGCCACGGGCGCCACCTCCTGTACTTTGGGGCGTCGCAGTCCCTTTGACTTCCGCCGTAATCTGGAACTCGACGGCGCTTATCGCCTCATCCGTCATGCTGCGCTCCTGCGTATAGTCCAGTCGCACCTTTTCGAGATCGGGGTGCTGATTGAGACGCAGCATGAAGTCGCCCACGGCTTGCTGGTTGGAGGCGATGCCCTTGATGACAATCTCCATCGGCTTCTTGGGGTCGTTGCGTTTGCCGAACTCCACGCTGACGAGGTAGCAGGAGGGGGGTGTGTGTTGGCTCAGATGCTGCAATATCGATCGCCAGCGTCCTGTCTCTTGGCGGGCAGCCCGAAGCGTGCTGATTTTGGGCTGCAGGGCATTCAGTTGCAGCTGGGTCTGCTGAACCGCGCGCATGGTGGGCGTGAGACGGATAATCTCCTCCTCCATGCGGGCGCGCTGCAGCTGCAGCGCGCCGGCATAGAGAATAAGTACCGCCCAGCCTGCGCCTCCTAACGCCATCAGGCTGAACCAGATCAATCCCAGCAGGCGAATGCGCCGCTCAAGCCGCTGCCGATGCTGGAGTTCCTGCTCAATTAGATTGATAACGGGCATCTCATCACCTCCGAGCATGTCTGACATGTCGGACAGGTCGGACATGTCAGACACAAAGCGCTAAGCTGCTTGCGCCTCTTCAGTGGGTGGCTCGGCGAGGCGGAACGGCTGACGCTGCTCCAGCGGCGCCAGCGCATTCCCTAGCACAATCACATATTGGGCGCCTCGCTCACGCTGATCGGGATGAAGCGCGTCGAGTCGCAACGGGATGCCGCCTTTCTCCGCCTCCACAAAGGGATTGAACAGATGCACGCGAATGCCCAGCCGATGCTCGAAGTAGGGCGCTATCCCTTGCATCAGAGCGCCTCCACCCGTCAGCACCAATTGAGCAATCTGCCCCTCATGGCTTTTGCTCGCTTGTACCTGAGATTGATAATAGTTTAGTGAACGGCGAATCTCGCGGATGAGTTCGTCCAGAATCGGCTGCACCAGCCGCAGGGGTGGGTTTTCGGTGGGTGTACCCGTTTGCAAGAGTTCCTCTACATTCAGCGAATGCTTGACCTGATTCACCTCGTCATCAGAGAAGTGGAAGTAGCCTTTGAGCGCGGCGGAGAGTGTTTCGCTTGCGATAGGGATATGGCGGGTTAATGCCAAAGTGCCGCGTCGCACCACGCTAATCTGGGTGTGGCTTCCGCCAAAATCGATCAAGGCAAACACCGAGGGCATCCGTTCCTGCCACAAAGCGTGGACGGTGCGCAGGCAGGCGAAAGGCTGAATCTCCACCAGCTTCACCTCCACCCCTGCACGCTCCAGCGTGCTGATAACGCTATCTACTGTGGAGCGGGGCACCGCCACCAGCAGCACCTCCAGATGCTCATCGGGATGCCGCTCGCTTGCTCCTTCAGATGCGTTCGGATTAGGCGTGGCGGAAGTGGGAAGTGGACTATGCAGTACCTCGAACCCTATCAGATGCTCTTCGGCAGCGGAGGGCAGGTAGCGTGTCGCCTCGAACTGGATCGATTTACGCAGCACCGCTGGACTCATGGGGGGCAAGCGCACAGGGCGCGCCATCGCCTGGGGACCGCCCACCGCCACCAAAGCTGCCTTCTGCCGCACCCCCGCCTGACTTAGCGCGGTGCGCAAGGCGCGCGCCGCCGTCTCCGGCTCCAACACCAGCCCTTCACGCACCACATTGGGCGCCATCGGCACCTCCACCAGCCGCTCCAGAACGAACCCCTGCTGGGTCAGCATGCCCACACATAGCTTCCAGCTTGTGCTGCCGACATCGATAGCCAAGATGGTCTCGCTTTTACGCTGCATCGTTTCCCTCCTTCTGCACCCTTTCTTGACTCTGGAACTCGGTCGCCTTCTGGAGCAGCAGCCACTCGTCGAGCGCATTTTTAAGGAACCGCCAGCGCCCGTCCACCTTGATGCCGGGAATAGCGCCCTGTTCCGCCAAGGTCTCCACCTCGACGACGCGCAGGCGTAGGTAGTGAGCCGCCTCCCGCAGCGTCATCACGGGGTGGATGGTGCGTGCCAGCCAGCCCAGCAAATCATACAACTGCTGATTGGTCAGCCGCACTTCGAAACGCACGGTTTGAAGCGTTTCATGCTCGATAGCAGATACTCCTTCGGGGTTTTCGTCGGTTTGAGTGCCCTGCGCAGGCTGACGAAGAGTGGGTGCGTCGGTATCCCGTAGGAGGGGTTGCCTCCCCTCCTTCCCGCCCGGCAGTTGCTGTGCCGCCTTCCGAATTGCTTCGACCAGATTCATCTCACCACTCCTTGCCCTCGAAGTCCATGATGACGCCGTGCATCAGGAAACCATCGATCTGGCTCACCTGCTCCGCCATTCCTACCATGAGGGCATTATCGGCAAGTTGGCAAATCAAGCGTGGATAGCCGCCCGTGTAGCGATAGAGTTCATAGAGGGCGTCGGGGGTGAAGGGGATGCGCTCGCCCGCATAGCCGGCGGTGCGTAGGCGAAACTCAATCATGGCGGCGGTCTCCTGCTGATCCAGCGGCTTCAACTGATGGCGGACGGCGAGACGCTGCTTAAGCGCAGGCACGCGCTCTATCTTTTTGCGCAACTCTAACTGCCCCAGCAGCAGCAAACTGATGAGGAACTGGTCATTCATCTGGCAGTTGAGCAGCAGGCGCAGCTCCTCAAAAGTGGCGGCGGAACGGATAAGATGCGCCTCATCCACAATCAGCACCACACGCTGCCCATGCTCATATAGCTGCAACAGATGGTCGAACAAATGCTGCACCAGCACTTGTCGATTGCGACTGTTGAGCGGAATGCCCAGCTGGTGCAGAATCTCCTGCAGCAGCTGGATGGGGGTTAGCACCGGGTTCACAATCAGCACGATTTTGTAGGTTACGGGATCCAGCAGTTCCAGCAGCTTGCGGCTGAGGGTGGTTTTGCCCAGCCCGATATCGCCCACCAGCATCCCCGCACCCCGATTGCGCGTGATGGTGTAGTGCAGCATTACCAGCGCGTCCTCATGCTCCTTGCTCATATAGAGAAAGCGCGGGTCGGGCGTGAGCGTGAACGGCGGTTCCGTTAAGCCCCAGTATGCCTCATACATGCGCCTGTGCCTCCTGAATCGATGCTTTCCGCTTGCCCATTCTCTCTGCCCAGATTATCGGCAAAAATATGGGGGTTATAAAGGGGGCTGAGGGGGTCTTTGGCACAAAGCCCGCACAATTTTTCGAACACCCTCCCTCCACCCCTTGACTTTTCCGCATTCGATTGGTCATAATATATAGCCGACATGCGTCTGAGCTGGGCAGGCGTGTGTCGGGAGGTTCATAACAGAACGATGAACCGAGCCAATCGGAAGCACTGTGCAATCGCACATGGGGCTTATAAGAGGCGAGGACATCAGCGATGGTGTCCGAGACCCGGCTGAATGCGCCTGAAGGCGCATCACCGGAAAGCCCCTCTCACCCCGTGTGCGAGGGGCTATTTTATCGACTCAGCATAGGGAGGCAAGTGGATGCCGACAATCAATCAGCTAATACGCAAGGGTCGGAAACCGAAGGTACGGAAAACGAAGTCGCCTGCGCTGCAGGGCTGTCCGCAGCGGCGGGGCGTCTGCACCATCGTGCGCACCATGACGCCCAAAAAGCCGAACTCCGCTCTGCGCAAGGTTGCACGCGTGCGCCTCACCAACGGCATCGAAATCACTGCCTATATTCCCGGCATCGGGCACAACTTGCAGGAACACTCGGTGGTGCTGGTGCGGGGCGGACGCGTGAAGGATCTGCCAGGTGTGCGCTACCATATCATTCGCGGCACCCTTGATTGCGCCGGAGTCGAAACGCAGCCGACCACGCGCAATCAGGATCGGCGCATGCAGGGACGCTCCAAATATGGCTCCAAGCGTCCCAAGGAAGCCAAAAAGAAATAGCAAGAGGTGAGAGGCTATGCCACGCAAAGGACCTGTACCGAAACGACCAATACCGCCTGACCCTGTGTATGACAGTGTGCTGGTGGCAAAGTTTATCAACCGCCTGATGCGCAACGGAAAGAAATCGGTTGCCGAGCGCATCTTCTATAAAGCGATGGAGATAATAGAGCAGAAGACGGGCAAGCCAGCGCTTGAGGTGTTCGAAAAAGCGATCGAGAATGTGGCACCTCAGGTGGAGGTGCGCCCGCGTCGAGTCGGCGGGCAAACCTATCAGGTACCGATAGAGGTGAACCCTGATCGTCAACGCTCGCTTGCTATCCGCTGGATTGTGCAAGCGGTGCAGCGCAAGAAGGCGGGGCGCCCCGCTGAAGAGCGTCTGGCACAGGAGATTTTAGACGCCTATAACCGCACGGGCATCGCCTATAAAAAACGAGAAGATACCCATCGGATGGCGGAGGCGAACCGTGCCTTCGCGCACTACCGATGGTAACAAGGAGGTTCAGACAGCATGGCTCGACAGCACCCGTTAGAGAAAACACGCAATATCGGCATCGCTGCCCACATCGATGCGGGCAAGACGACCACCACGGAGCGCATCCTGTATTACACAGGGCGCATCTATCGGGTCGGTGAAGTGCATGAAGGCACCGCCACGATGGACTGGATGGAGCAGGAGCAGGAGCGCGGCATCACCATCACCTCCGCCGCCACCACCTGCTTCTGGAAGGAGCATCGCATCAACATCATCGACACACCCGGCCATGTGGACTTCACGGTGGAGGTGGAACGCTCGCTGCGGGTGCTGGATGGAGCCATCGCCATCTTCTGTGCGGTAGGCGGTGTGCAACCTCAGTCTGAAACGGTTTGGCGCCAAGCAAACCGCTATCGCGTGCCTCGCATCGCCTTCATCAATAAGATGGATCGGGTCGGAGCGGACTTCTTCCGCGTGGTGGAGCGCATCCGCGAGCGGCTTAACACCAACGCCGTGCCCATCCAAATCCCGCTGGGACAAGAGGAGTTCTTCCAAGGCGTGATCGACCTGGTGGAGATGAAAGCGGTCTACTGGCTCGATGAGATGGGCACGCAATACGAGTACCGCGCCATTCCCGCCGAGCTACAGGCTCAAGCGGAAGAGTGGCGCGAGAAGATGATCGAAGCCGCCGTCGAGATGGATGACCATCTGATGGAGAAATACCTGGAGGGCATGCCCATTAGCAAGGAGGAGCTAAAAGCGGCGCTGCGCAAGGGCACGCTGGAGTTCAAACTGGTGCCCGTGCTGTGTGGCTCCGCCTACAAAAATAAGGGCATCCAGCTGTTGCTGGATGCCGTAGTGGACTATCTGCCCTCGCCCCTCGATATCGGCGCGGTGCGCGGCATCCATCCCGAAACCCATGCAGAGATATGGCGCCAACCGTCCGATTCAGAACCCTTCTGCGCGCTCGCCTTCAAAATCCAGAACGACCCCTATGTGGGCAAACTCACCTATCTGCGCCTCTATTCAGGCAAGCTTAGCAAAGGCTCCTATGTCTATAACGCCACCAAAGAGGTGCGCGAGCGCGTCGCGCGCGTGCTGCAGATGCACGCCAACCGCCGTGAAGATATCGACGAGGCATTTGCAGGCGATATCGTGGGTGTCATCGGCTTCCAGCAGACCACCACGGGCGACACCCTCTGCGACCCCAGTCATCCCATTCTGCTGGAGCCGCCTCAGTTCCCCGAACCCGTCATCTCGCTGGCTATCGAACCCCGCACCAAAGCCGACCAAGATAAACTCGCAAATGCCCTCCAACGGCTCGCCGCCGAAGACCCGACTTTGCGTCTCAGCACCGACCCCGAAACGGGACAGACCATCATCTCCGGCATGGGCGAGCTGCACCTGGAGATTATTCTGGATCGGCTGCAGCGTGAGTTCGGCGTGAGCGCGAATCAGGGACGCCCACAAGTCGCTTACAAAGAGACCATCCGCACCCAAGCGCGCGCCGAGGGCAAATTCATCCGCCAGTCAGGTGGGCGCGGACAATACGGACACTGTGTTCTCCAAGTCGAGCCAGCAGAGCCAGGTTCGGGTATACTCTTCGAGAACAAAATCGTGGGCGGCGCTATCCCGCGCGAGTTCATTCCCGCCGTCGAAGCGGGTGTGCGTGAAGCCGCCGATAGCGGCGTGCTGGCGGGCTATCCCGTGGTCGATGTCAAGGTCACCCTGCTCGACGGCTCGTTCCATGAGGTCGACTCCAGCGAGATGGCGTTCAAAATCGCGGGTTCCATCGCCTTCAAAGAGGCGGTGCAGCGCGCCAAGCCCGTCATTCTGGAACCCTACATGGAGCTGGAGGTCACCACGCCCGACGCCTATGTGGGCGATGTGATAGGAGACCTGAACTCGCGCCGCGCCCGCATCGAAATGATCGAACCCGGCGTAGGCGGCACGCAGATCATTCGCGCCCTGGTGCCCCTCGCCGAGATGTTCGGCTATGCAACAACGCTGCGCTCCCTCACGCAGGGACGCGCAACCTATACCATGCATCCCTCGCACTACGAGGAAGCACCGGCACCTGTAGCGCAGGGCATTATCGAGAAAAAAGCAGCACTACAGCCAGTGAAACGCTAAAACACAAGGAGGAGATGGAACGATGGCACGACAGAAATTTGAGCGGACGAAACCACATGTGAACATTGGGACAATCGGTCATGTGGACCACGGCAAAACCACTTTGACCGCCGCCATCACACGCGTGCTGAGCAAAAACGGTCTCGCCGAATACCAACCCTATGAACGCATCGACAGCGCCCCCGAAGAGCGCGCCC
>Ga0197143_1001677_pt1 | contig 18190 bp, 20 predicted proteins | sample GBS70_MetaG_FD_148603 | JGI IMG/M metagenome (GOLD analysis project Ga0197143, IMG submission 148603) | Sediment microbial communities from Great Boiling Springs, Gerlach, Nevada, United States - GBS 70_MetaG | ecosystem: Environmental > Aquatic > Thermal springs > Hot (42-90C) > Sediment...
GCCCTGGCGGTGGTCTTGGCCGGCGCCCTGGCAGGGCAGGCCCAGCGCACGGGGACCCTGCCCCAGGACGTGCAGAGCCTGATCGAGGCGAAGGGCTTGACCCCGGACCAGGTTCGGGCCGCCATTCAGACGTACGTCCCGCCTGGCAAGTACGACGAGTACCTCATGTTCTCGTCCGCGGGCCAGGGCGGACAGGTGCTGGTGTTCGGCATCCCCTCCATGCGCCTCCTGCGGGTGATCGGGGTGTTCGCCCCTGAGCCCTGGCAGGGCTACGGGGTCGGCTCGGAGGAAACCGAGACCATTCTCGGCTGGCGCAGCAAGGACCCGCGCCTGGCGTGGGGGGACACCCACCACCCGGCCCTGAGCGAGACCAACGGGGAGTACGACGGGAAGTGGCTGTTCATCAACGACAAGGCCGGGAGCCGCATTGCGGTCATCGACCTCCGGGACTTCGCCACCAAGCAGATCGTGACCAACCCCAACGCGGTGTCGAACCACGGTGCGGTGGTGAGCCCCAACACGGAGTACGTGTTGGAGGTGACCCAGTACGCGGGACCCTTCCCCTTCCGCCACGTGCCCCTGACCCAGGAGAACTACAACCGGCACTTCCGGGGGCTGGCCACCTTCTGGAAGTTCGACCGCACGAAGGGCCGCATTGACGTGAGCAAGTCCTTCCAGATCGAGCTGCCACCCTACTGGCAGGACCTGGCGGACTTCGGGAAGCTGGAAAGCCACGGCTGGGCCTTCTGGAACTCCTTCAACAGCGAGCGGGCCATCGGCGGGACCCTGGAGAAGAAGCCGCCCATCGAGATCGGGGCCTCCGCCCGGGACATGGACTACCTGCACATCGTGAACTGGAAGCGGGCGGAAGAGCTGGTGGCGCAGGGCAAGTACCAGGTGGTCAACGGGATGAAGGTGATCCGCCTCAAGGACGCGGTGGAGGCCGGCATCCTCTACCTGGCTCCTGAACCCAAGAGCCCCCACGGGCTGGACGTGGCCCCGCGGGGAGACTACATCGTGGTGGGCGGCAAGCTGGACCCCAACGTCACCGTGTACAGCTTCCGGAAGATCCAGGAGGCCATCCGCAACAAGGCGTTCAGCGGCCGGGACGACTACGGGATCCCCATCCTGAAGTTCGACGCGGTGGTGGCCGCCCAGGTGAAGGTGGGCCTGGGGCCGCTCCACACCATGTTCGACGACAAGGGCAACGGCTACACGAGCCTGTTCCTGGACAGCGCGGTGGCCAAGTGGACCCTGGGCCCGCCCTACAACCCGCCGGACCGGGCGTGGAAGCTGGTGCAGAAGCTGCCCGTGCAGTACAACATCGGGCACCTGACCGCGGTGGAGGGCGACACGGTGAAGCCCGGCGGCAAGTACCTGGTGGCCCTGAACAAGTGGTCCGTGGACCAGTACAAGAACGTGGGGCCTCTGCTGCCGCAGAACTTCCAGCTGATCGACATCAGCGGCGACGAGATGAAGCTGCTGAGCAACACGCCCATCGGCATCGGGGAGCCGCACCTGGCCCAGATCATCCGGATGGACCGGGTGAAGTCGTGGGAGGTCTACCCCGCGGGCACCAACCCGCTCACCATGCGGCCGGACCCCAACGCGGTGAAGGCGGGCCAGCAGCGGATCGTGCGGCAGGGCCGCACCGTGCGCGTGTACATGACGGCCATGCGCAGCCACTACGTCCCTGACCGGGTGCGAGTGAAGCGGGGAGACACCGTGATCTTCCACATCACCAACATCGAGCGGACCAAGGACGCCATCCACGGGTTCGCCATCGACCGGCACAACGTGAACCTGAGTCTCGAGCCCGGCAAGACGGAGACCGTGGTTCTGAAGGCAGAACGCCCGGGCGTGTACCCGTTCTACTGCACGGAGTTCTGCAGCGCGTTGCACCTGGAGATGATGGGATACCTGGAGATCGAACCGTAGAGACGCGTGGGGGAGCGGGCAGCGCCCGCTCCCCCACGGCCGTGTTCGGGAGGTGCGGTGTTGAAGCGGGAAACGCAGCGGGGAGGGCTCCGGACAGTCCGTCGGCTCCTGGTGGCGGCGGCTTTGCTCGTGGTTTCCCTGGCCTTCCCCTACTGGCAGCTGACCCTGTACGCGCCCCAGTACCCGGGAGGGCTCCGGGCCCTGGTGTACCTCACCCACGTGGCCGGGGACGCCCAGGAGATCTCCAACCTCAACCACTACATCGGGATGAAGGCCCTGGATGACGCGGCTCCGCTGGAACGGGCCCTGGCGGCGCCCCTGGTGCTGCTGTTCGGGGTGCTGGCTGTGCTGTCCGGGACCCTGGGGGGGCCGTGGCGGTGGCTGTTGCGCCTGCCCTTGGTCTTGTTCCCCCTCGGCTTCTTCCTGGACCTGAGCGCGTGGCTGTGGTACTACGGGCACTCCATGGACCCCGCGGCCCCGATTCGCCTCGAACCCTTCATGCCGGTGGTGCTGGGCCGCGGGGTCATCGCACAGTTCCGCACCGTGGCCACCTTCCACGTGGGGTTTTTCCTGAGCGTCCTCGCGAGTGCGCTGGCGCTGTACGACCTGCGGGGCACCCAGCGCAAGACCGTACCGGTTCCCGCCGGCGGCCCGGTGCGGTCCGTGGAGGTGGCCGCCCGGTGAGGTGGGCCTGGGTGGTGGCGGCCTTGCTTTGGGCTGCGCTGCCGGCGGCCGCCTCCCCCACGCTGCAGGACCTGGTGGACGCCGCCCCCGCGGGTTCCGAGGTGGTGGTGCGGGGGGTCGTGCGGGGGCCCCTGGTGGTCCGCAAACCGCTGCGGATCGTGGGTGACCCCGGGGCGGTGGTGGACGGAGGTGGGGAGGGAACCGTGGTGCGGGTGGAGGCCCCCGGCGTCTACCTCGGCAAGCTGAGGATCCGCGGGAGCGGGTCGGAGCTGAACACCGAGGACGCGGGGGTGTACGTAGGTGCACCCGGGGTGGTCCTAGAGGACCTGGAGCTGGTGGACGTGTTGTTCGGGCTGAACCTCAAGGGCGCGCACGGCAGCCTGGTCCGCCGCGTGCGGATCTCCGGCAAGCCCCTGCCCCTGAACCGTCGTGGCGACGCCGTCCGGCTGTGGTACAGCCGGAGGGTGACCCTCACCGAGGTGCGCGTGGAAAACATGCGGGACGTGCTCATGTGGTTCACGGAGGACTCGGTCCTGCACCGCCTGGAGGTGCGGGGCTCCCGGTACGGGGTCCACTACATGTACGCCCACCGCACCCCGTTGCTGGACAGCAGCCTGGAGGGCAACGCGGTGGGGGCCTACGTCATGTACAGCACGGGAGTGCGCGTGGAGGGAAACCGCTTCCTGCACAACCGGGACGTGCCCGGGGTGGGCCTGGCCTTCAAAGAGTCCGACGCGGTGGTGGTGCGCCGCAACGCGGTGGTGGGGAACGCGGTGGGGATCTACCTGGACGCCACACCGATGGGCGGGGAGGGGAGGGGTCGGTTCGAGGACAACGTGGTGGCGGGAAACGGTGTGGGGCTGGTGGTCCTCAGCAACGTGGCCGGCAACACCTTCGTGGGCAACGTCTTCGAGGCCAACGGAGAGCCGGTGCGGACGGAGGGCGGGTCCAACGCGCGGAATCGCTGGTGGGAAGCGGGCCGCGGGAACGCGTGGGACGGGTACGCGGGGTTGGACCTGGACGGAGACGGGGTGGGGGAGTTTCCGTACCGCCTGCGCCGCTGGTTCGAGGCGGTCACGGACACAGTCCCCGCGGCCCGGATCCTGCACGGCAGCCCCGCGGTGGCGGCCCTGGAACGGGCAGCGCAGGCGGTCCCCCTCTTCCCGCCCCAGGTGGTCCTGGAGGACCCACGTCCCCTGGTCCGAGCACGGGTCCCCGAGGAGTTCCGCCACGCGGACCGGTCTTTGGCCTTCGCACTGGCCTCCGCGGGGGTTGCGGCGCTGGCCGCGGCGGGGGTGTGGGGGGCCTGCCGGCGCAGGCCGTGGGAGGTGAGGCTGTGATCGCTTGGCGCGACGTGACCGTGCGGTACAAGGGCCAGGCGGTCCTCCGGAGCGTGTCCCTGGAAGTGCCCGGGGGCCAAAAGCTGGCCTTGGTGGGGCCCAACGGGGCCGGCAAGACCACGTTACTGCGGACGCTGGTCGGGTTGGTGCCTTACTCCGGCACCGTGCTGGTGGACGGGGTGGACGCGAGAGCTCGTCCCGTGGAGGCCCGGCGCCGGGTGGGCTACGTCCCGCAGCTGGTGGCATTCCCGCCACATCTCACGGCCGGGGAGGTGGTGGCCCTGGCCCAGGAGCTCCGGGGCCTTCCCCCGGATCCGGCACCGGTGCTGCAGGCAGCAGGGCTGGGGCCGCACGGCCGCAAACGCGTCGGAGAGCTGTCCGGAGGCATGCTGCGCCGGCTGGGGGTGGCCGTGGCCCAGCTGGGCGACCCTCCTGTGCTGGTCCTGGACGAGCCCACCAGCTACCTGGACCGGGAGGGGGAGGCGTGGCTGGTGCACTGGTTGCGGAGCGCGGCAGGCAGGACGGTGGTGGTGGCGAGCCACCAGCTGCGCGGCCTGGACCGGCTGGTGGACCGTGTGGTGCTCCTGGACGCAGGCCGCGTGGTAGCAGACGTGGCGGCCGAGGACCTGCGGCGCCTGCACTGGGTCGAGGTTGTGGCCGTGCCTTCAGAGCTTCCGGACCTGCCCGAGGAGGTCCGGGTGCTGGCGCGAAGCAACGGCGCCCTGCACCTCCGGGTCCCGGACCACCGGCTGCGGGAGGTCCTGGAGATCCTGGATCAGCGGGCGGTCCGGGTGCACGAGCCGGAGCCCGAAGAACTGATCCGGGAGGTGTTAGGGTGACCGGGTGGGCGGTGGTGGCGTCTTGGGACGTGCGGGCCGCCCTGCGGGACCGGTGGCTGTGGGCTCTGGCGGTGGCCTTCGGGTCCATGACCCTGGCCGCCTCCGCGGTGGCGCTTTCGGGGCTTCGGGTGGTGGGGCTTTCGTCCTTCGACCGGGCGGCGGCAGCCTTGGTGCACCTGTCCATGCTGTTCGTGCCGTTGCTGGGGCTGGTGCTGGGAGGACTGTGGATCGCGGGCGAACGGGAAAGCGGCGCCTTGGACTTCCTCCTGGCCCAGCCCTTGGACCGCCGGGTCCTGTACGCGGGCCGCTACCTGGGCCTGGCGGGAGCCGTGACCGGCGCCACGTGGCTGGGCTACGGCACCGCGGGCGTGGTGCTGGCGTGGGGTGCGGGCACGGACCGCCTTCCCGCGTTCTTGTGGCTGGTGTTCCTGTCCACCCTGCTAGGCTTGTCCTCCCTTTCGGTGGGGCTGGCCATCTCCGCCACGGCGGCGAACCGCGGTAGGGCCTTGGGCGCTGCACTCCTGGTGTGGCTGGCCCTGACGGTGCTCACGGACCTGGGCGTGCTGGCCAGCGCGGTGGCGCTGCGGCTCCCCGCGGCGGTGGTGCTGGCGCTGGCCGCCGCCAACCCGGTCTCCGCCTTCCGGATGGCGGCCCTGGCGGTGGTGACCCGGACCCCGGAACTTCTGGGCCCCGTGGGGATGGTGGCAATAGACCGTCTTGGAGCCACGGGCACCGCGGTGGCTCTGAGTGGAGTACTGGTGGTGTGGGCCGCCGGGGGTCTTGGGCTGGGCCTGAGGCGGTTCCTCCAGGGCTCCGGGCCGTGAGGTGGCTCTCCCTCCTGCTGGCCGTGCTCCTGGCCGGCTGCAGCGCCCCCGGGGGCTCGGCTGAGGTGCGCGGACAGGGCTGGACCGCGACCCTGGAGTGGTCTCCCCAGCGGCCGAAGGCGCTTCAGCCTGCACGCTTGGTGTTGAGGATCCGCGATCTTTCCGGCAGGCCCTTGCCCGTGGAGGCCCTGGAGGTCCGGGCGGACATGCCTGAAATGTCGCATGATCCGGACCGCCTTCAGTTCCAGAGGACCGCGGAAGGAACCTACGAGGCCACCCACAATTTCTCCATGGACGGCCTCTGGAGGGTGCAAGTCACGGGGACTGTCCCGGGCGGTCGGCTGGAAGCCAGCTTCGAGCTGACTGTGGGGGCTCCGTAGGTCGCCGGGCGTCTGCCCGCACGCGCCGCGAGGCGTTTCCGGAATCGCCCCAAACGGCTTTTGGGGTGGTGGAGGAGCGGTACGCAGGCGGCCTCGCGCGGCCGTCGGGCGAAGACGAAGGCGAGGACCTGCCGTGGACGAGCGGGTTCTGGCGCGGGCCCAGGAGTGGTTCGGAGGCGACCTCCTGCGGGCCCAGGTGTTCCTGCAGCGCTACGCCCTGCGGGACCTGGAGGGCCGTCTTCTGGAGGTCACTCCCGAGCAGATGTGGGACCGGGTGGCGCGTCACGTGGCCCGGGCGGAGGACGACCGGCGTGCGTGGCGGGCCCGGTTCCGCGGTCTGCTGGAAGGTTTCCGGTTCGTGCCCGGCGGGAGGATCCTCTTCGGCGCAGGGAACCCGCGCCGGGTGACTCTCTTCAATTGCTACTTTGTGCCCATCCGGTCCGACTCCGTGGCGGGGATCACCCGGTGGATGGCGGAAGCGGCCCGTACGTACGCCGCGGGGGGCGGGGTGGGCACCAACGTGGACGTCCTGCGGCCGCGGGGCTCCGCCACCGCCAGCGCGGGGCTGGTGGCCAGCGGTCCCGTGAGCTTTATGGAGGTGTTCAGCGCCCTCACGGGGGTCATGGGCTCCGTGGAAGGACGGCGGGGGGCCCTCATGATGACCCTGCGGGTGGACCACCCGGACGTGGTGGAGTTCGTGGGGAGCAAATCGGACCCGCAGCGGGTGCGGGTGCAGCACGCCAACATCTCCCTGCGGGTCCCCGACGCCTTCTTCGCGGCCTTGGACGGGGACCGACCCCTGCGGCTTTGGTTCCGGACGCCCCGGGAGCAGGTAGAACGTACGGTCCCGGCGAGGCACGTCTGGGAAAGGGTGGTGGACGCCGCGTGGGCCAGCGCGGAGCCCGGCCTGCTGTTCTGGGACACCGTCACCCGCGAGGCCACCGCGCAGTACGGCGGCCTGGAGGTGGAAGGGGTGAACGTGTGTGGGGAAGTCCCCATGGAGGCGTACGGGGCGTGCAACCTGGGGAGCCTGAACCTGGGCGCCTTTGTGCGGGAACCCTTCCGGCCCGGGGCCCGGGTGGACTGGGCGGCGTTGGAGGAAGCCGTGGCGCTGGCCGTCCGGTTCCTGGACGACGTGGTCACCGTGGGGGCGCCTCGGCATCCACTCCGGGCCCAACGGGAGGCTTCCCTGCGCAGCCGCCGGGTAGGCCTCGGTGTGATGGGGTTGGCGGACGCCATGGCCATGCTCGGCCTGCGGTACGGGGCGGAGGAGTCGCTGCGGTGGGCGGAGGACTGCCTGCGCCGGGTTCGGGACGCGGCGTACGCGGCCAGCGTGGAGCTGGCGCGGGAGAAGGGAAGCTTCCCCGTGTTCGACCCCCGTCGGCACGAGCAGAGTCCTTTCGTACAGCGGCTCCCCGAGGGGCTCCGCCGGGACCTCCGGCGCTGGGGGCTGCGGAACGCTGCCCTGCTGGCCGTCGCCCCCACGGGGTCCATCTCCCTCCTGGCAGGGGCCTCCAGCGGTATTGAACCCATCTTCGGCATCCGGTACACGCGCCTCGTGGCGGGGCAGCGCCATGCCGCCCAGCACCCTCTGTTGGACCTTTACCGCCGCGAGACGGGGAGGGAGGACCCCGACTGGCCCACCGCCCACCAGGTGGACCCCCTGAGCCGGGTGCGGCTGCAGGCCGCCGCGCAGCGGTACGTGGACCAGAGCATCTCCTCCACCGTGAACCTGCCGGCCTCCGCAGGCCCGGAAGTGGTGGAGCGGGTGTACCGTGCTGCGTGGGAGCTGGGGTGCAAGGGCATCACGGTGTTCCGGGAGGGCAGCCGGGCGCCGGTGTTGGAGGCGGCGGGTTCCCCGGTGGCGGTCTGCACCCTGTGCGAGCCAGGCCCGGAAGGAGCGGGTTCCCTTCCTTCCGATTGAGGGCGGGCTCACCGCCCGCTTCCGTCCACCGCGTCCACCACCCTGAGGAAGGAGACTTCCGCGGCCTGGCATACGGCTTCCACGGACGTGGCGTCGCGGGCCTGGAACAGGTACATGACGCGCCCGTCGCCCGGCACCCAGACGGCGCGCAGGTACCGGACCACGTCGCCCCTGGCAACCGCCTGCTCGCATGCCCGCTGGATGCGCGCCTCGGAGCCCGCCAGCTGCTCCCGCGTCATCCCCGGGAGATCGCAGTCAACCATGTACGTGTGCATCGGCGCCACAGCGGCCTCCCGCTTCCCGGTGGTGTGTACCCGTGGCTCTGGTCGGAGGAGCGGCTTCGGACGGAGCCACTCCAACTGGTGTCCCTGCACCCACCGGGGCCTGTGCTTCAGGGTAAGCGCGTGAGGGCTCGGGGGAATCCCCAGGAATCAGGATTTGGACCGGAAAGGCCAGCGGGTGGGCGATCCAGCGCGGGTAGAATGAGGGGGGCTGCCGGAGGCGAGGGAGGGCACGGGTGAGGGAGGAAGCCAGGCGCTGGTTGGTACAGGGCGACGCGGATCTGGCCCACGCCCGGGCGAGCATCCAGACGGGCTTCTACTTCGCGTCGGCGTTCGCATGCCACCAGGCTGTGGAGAAGTGGCTCAAGGGTACCATCATCCATCTCCGGCGGACCCTGCCCCCCAAAACTTGCAACCTGGTGGAGCTGGGGCGGGTGCTGGAAGTGCCCGAGGATGTCATGAGCGACCTGCGCCTACTCAATCCCGAGTACGCCACCTCTCGTTACCCGGACGCCGCCAACGGGGTGCCGGCGGAGAACTACGACGAGCGGCGCGCCAACATGTTGCTCCAGGCCGCGGAGCGGATACAGCGATGGGTCACCTCGGCGTTGACCGGGAGCGGCTGGACGCCTTCCTGAAACGCGTTCAGGGTCGGTTCCCCCTCCACCGGGCGATCCTGGTGGGCTCGCGGGCCCGGGGCGACGAGCTGATGGAGAGCGACTACGACCTGGTACTGGTCTCCCCGGCCTTTGCGGGGCTCTCGTGGCGCGAGCGGGTCGCCGCGGTGCTGGAGCTTTGGGACATGGAGGTGGACCTCCAACCTCTCTGTTACACGCCGGAGGAGTACGCGAGGAAGGTGGCGGAGATCAGCTCTGTGGCGGAGGCCACCAGGGACGGGCTAGTGCTCCCGGTCCCAGGGGCCCCCGGGGCGTAGGGAGCCGGAGGTGCCGGGCAGTGGGTGGAAGGCCCCGCGCTGAGGACGGAGGGGCAGCCTCGGAGTATGAGCGGGGGCGCCACGGAGCAGGAGCTCAGCTTACCCCGGGGGCGGGCCCATGATCTCGATGCCGAACCGAAGCGCCGTCTCTACGAGCGCCGCGGCGGCGTCCGGCGTTGGGGGGCCGGAGGGAGGTGGGAGCTCGGGGCGGAGAGCTGGTCGTCCCATGGTGCGCACGAAGTTCTCGAAGTCGCGCTGGGTGGTGACGGTGAGCCAGCGGGCACCCTCCGGGGACTCCACTCGGTAGGTATGAGGGAGGCCTTTGGGCGCGAGGAGGGTCTGTCCGGGGCCGACGGTCCGGTCCTGTCCGGCGACGTGCAGGCGCAGCGTGCCCTCCAAGACGCAGAAGACCTCGTCCTCGGTGTGGTGGACGTGCAGGGGCGGGGAGTCGCCCGCGGGCGCCCGGTGCTCGAGGACCGAGATGTGGTCGGTGTTCTCCGCCCAGGCGACGCGCACGGTGACCAGCGTGTCCAGGAACCACAGGGAGTCTGTCGCCATGGCTTCCCCTTTCAGGCGGTGCACTCGCCGCGGGCCGAGGCGGTCACGGGACCACTACCACGCCCTTCATCCCCAAGGCCGCGTGGACAGAGCACCAGTAGGTGTAATGGCCCCGTGCGGTGAACCGGAGGCTGTACGTGTGGGGGCCAGGAGCTCCGAGGGGCATGAGGATCCCCGAGTTCGCGTAGCCGTTGCCCCCGTACTCCTTGTGGGGTGTTGGTGCTACCACCACCGGGTTGAGGAGGAGCTTGGGAGGCCCGGAGGACTGCGGTTGTGGGACCACGAAGGGCGGCACCGGCCTCCCTCCCACGAACGTCACCGTGTGGATCTCGAAGGGATCCGCCATCTCCCACGTCACCGTGCTACCCGCCCGGACCACTACTGGGTCTCGGGTGTACCGCATGAGCGAGTACCCCTTCTGCGCATCCCCCACCATCCGTACCCGAACCCCACCGCCCGCCACCTGGGCCCGCAGGTGCCCGAGGGCCTGCTCCCCGGCCCGCAAACTCGCCGCCCGCTCCTGCCGGGCCCTCTGCAGGGCCTCGGTGGGCGTCAGCGGCAGCCGCTCCCCCGCCGGGTGGACCCGCACCGCTCCGGACATGGCAGGACCGTGGATGATGCACACATACGTGTAGGTCCCGGGCTTGGTGAACGTGAGGGCGTAGCGGAGGCGGGCCCACTCCTTGGGATCCTCTGGAGGGGTGCCGGAGTTCCGGTAGCCGGACCCGTCGTACGTCCTGGGACCCTGCGGAAACACCACCTGCGGGTTGAGGTACCGCTTCCCTCCCTCCTCTACCACGAGCGGGGGGACCGCCTGTCCACTCGTGAAGGCCGCGTTGTGGAACCCTGCAAACTGCCAGATCACCGTGTCCCCCGCGTGGACGTCCAGCACCCGCGGGAAGAAAGCGTTGGCAAAGACGGCGCCCTGGTGGCTCACACCGCCCGCGATGACTCTCCAAGTCCTCGGAGTCTGGGCTGGCGCGGCAAGCGCAATTCCTGCCAGTCCCATGGCTGCACTCAAGACGGGGACGAGTATCCACCGCATGTTCACCGATCCCCCCTCCGAACCCCTCCGGTGCTGCCGACACGCCAGAGGGGAGGTGTCGAGGGCAAGCTAAGGCGCTCGGAAGGGAAGCGTCATCCTGAGAATTCGGTATTTCGGGGGCGAGGAATCCCCCCAGGGGGCGGACGGGCAGCCCAGGTTCTCGGCGGCCGGGTGACGGGCAAAGCCCGGCCACTCGGGAACGTGGACTGAATGCGGCTGCGCACCCCGTCCGTCGGGGCAGCCGCCCGTCGGCGGTCAGGGGCTTCCGGGAGCCAGCGGGCCGCCTCCAACATGAAGTCGACAAGGACTGCCCCCGCAGGCTTGCCGCCGCCCTTTGAGGCGGTGGAGGTGCTCGTCGACGTACGGTCCTCGCTTCGCCCGGCAAGGGTTGGAGGCTGGGGGACGGAGCTGGGGCCGGGGGATAGGACAGTCCTTGAGTATGACCCGGGCGGCAGGCCGGATGTGGCAAGCTGGGGCGCGCGGGGCACCGTATCGTCTCCCGCCCCGGTGGTGGCACAATGGGTCAGAGGTGAGGGAGATGGCCATCGAGCTGGACCTTTTGCACCCGGTGACGGACGAGGAGCTGCTGCGGCTCTCGGACCGGAACCCCGGGTACCAGTTCGAGCGCACCGCGGACGGGAGGCTGGTGGTGAGCCCTACGGGGAGCAAGAGCGATTGGCGCAGCGTGGAGATCGCTTACCAACTCAGGCGCTGGAACGAGCAGAGGGGGCTCGGTGTGGTCTTCGGCTCCTCCGCAGGCTTTCGCTTGCCAGATGGATCGGTGCTCTCTCCGGATGCCTCATGGGTGCGGCGGGAGCGGTGGGAACGGCTGAGCGCCGAGGAGCAGGAGGGGTTTGCGCCTCTCTGCCCGGACGCCGTCTTCGAGATCCGGTCGCCCTCGCAAACGCCGCAAGAGCTCCGAGAGAAGATGCGGGCCTACCTCCGGAACGGGGCTCGGATCGGCGTGCTCCTCGACCCCTACGCCCGCACCGTGGAGGTGTACCGGCCGGGCCAAAAGCCGGAGCGGCACGAGAATCCCGAGCGGGTGGCCTTAGACCCGGAACTGCCGGGGTTCGTCCTAGAGCTCGGGCCGGTCTTTGAGGAGTAGGCCGTCATTTCACGATGAGCGTGCCCACCATGCCCGCCTTGGCGTGGCTGCCCCCACCTCCCGTGGACAGCTGGCAGCCGATCTCAAACGTGCGCTTCCGCGTCGGAGTCAAGGTAAGCGTCACCTTCTTACCCGGGTCCAGCGCCACCTCGGCGAGGCGCGACGTTCGGTTCTGAGCCCGCGGGCCGTTTCGTGGTAGGAGCGGGGCCGGGGGCCTGCCTGGCGGGACACGTCGGGCGTTGCCCCTTAGTTCAGACCATGTCATGTGTACATATGAGGTGATCAATATGAGGAGCGTGAGCGTGGCGGAAGGGCGTCGTCGCCTGGCAGAGCTCATCCGGGAAGCGGAGGCAGGACGCTCCGTGACCATCCTGCGGAGGGGGAGGCCCGTGGCGGTGCTGGTCTCCGCTGGCACCTATGGGCGCCTGGAGCGGGCTGCGGCGTACCTAGGGGCCTTAGAGATTTCTGAGAGGCTCGCAGCCCGGCCTGGAGTTCCGAGCGCGTTGGAGGTCGCCCGGGCGGCCCGGGAGGAGCTGGAGGAACGCCGTTGAGGAACGTGGTGGCGGACGCCAGTGTCCTGCTGGCCTTTTACCTCCCTGCCGAGCCGTACAAACAAGCCGCCATGGCGATCCTCAAGGCCTTCACCGAGGGCAGGATCCGGCTGGTGGTGCCTGCCCTCGCTCCTTATCAGTTCCTCAACGGCCTGGTGAGGGGCGGGCGAGGCCCGCGGGCCGGAGAGCGGCTTCCGCTGGAGGAGGCCCTTGCGATCCTGCAGGCGTTTCTGGCCCTGCGCGTGGAGGCGGTGGCTGTGGACGGTATGGAGGAGGTCCTGAGGACCGCGGCCGAGTGTGGGTGCTCTGCGTACGACGCCGCGTACCTCGCGCTGGCGGAGCGGCACGGGTGGGAACTGGCCACAGGGGACGAGCGGTTCTTCCGAGCGGCCTCGGGGTGCTTTCCGTCCGTTCGGAGGGTTGAGGACCTAGCCCGCGAACTCGGGTAAGCGGAGGCGAGGGCAGCGGCGGCGTTCCCAACTAGGATGCGAGAGAGTTCGCCCCCCCGCGGGTGTACGGATGTGAGGAGACCACCCCAAAAATCGCTGCGCTAGGCTCCAGTGTCTCGCCATGGAACGTCAGCCCCCCCACCGTGATCACGTAGATCTTGCCTCTCTCGAACGGGCGCGGCCGCTCGTCGGGCGCGTCGAAGTTCTTTCCGGCGATGCGCTCAGTTTGCCCCGGCATGATCTCTCTCCTGCTCGAGATGGCCTCCCACGTGACCGGCGGCGCCAGCGGAGACGGTCCGCCACGGAGCCCACTACCCAAGACGTGCCGGAAGGGCACTTCCATTGCAGGCTGAGACGGGCCGGGGAGAGGCCGCATCGCGAGGATTCAGTGTTTGGACGGAGGAATTCTTGAGTCCCGGACCGGGACGCTCAGGCCGGCGGTTTGATCCCCTGCTGCACGGCCCAGGTGGCGATCTGGGCGCGGGAGGTGAATTCGAGTTTACCCAGGATGTGCTGGACGTGGGTGGCGGCGGTGTGCTCGCTGATAAAGAGGCGCCGGGCGATCTGGCGGTTGGAGAGGCCTAGGGCCACGAGACCGGCGACTTCCATCTCCCGGGGTGTGAGGGGGCTAGAGTGCGCGCGACGGAGCGGAGGCGCGGCTTTCGCGGCAAGGGTACCCAGGGCCTCGGCCACCGCGACGTGGAGGGACAGGCGCGCCCCGGCGGCCAGGGCGTGCCGGAGGGCCTCGGGGCCCAGGTTGTCCTCCGTGGCGGCCCGGGCGCGTGCCAGGCGCTCGGGACGGAGGTGGGCGGGAAACCAGCCGGGCCACGGAGCGAGGCCCGTCTGCTCGAGCAGCGCGTCCGCTGCGCCGAACAGCCTACCGGCCTGCTCCGCTTGTCCGCGGTGTGCGGCCAGGGCCGCGACCCCCTCCAGGCAGCGGGCGATCCCCAGGCGGTCGCCGGCCCGTTCGAACCACTCCAGAGCCTGCCGGTAGAAGTCCACGGCCTGTCCCTCCTGTCCGGCCTCCTGGGCCACCACGGCCAGCTCCCGCAGGGAGGAGGCGATCATGGTGGGCTCCGCGAGCTGGCGGCGCAGGTGCAACGCCTGAGTCTGAAGACGTGCGGCCTCGCCGTGGTCGCCCCGCGCCAGCGCAATTCGTGCCAGGTGGACCAGGGCCTGGGCGATCCCGTCGCGTTCTGCCCGCTGCTCGAAGGCGCGCAGGCACGCCTCGCCCAGAGCCGCTGCCTGCGTGAGGTCGCCTACTGCCAGCGCTACTGCGGCCAGACCGTACGTAGACCAGGCCGCGCCGCGGTCGTCGCCGAGCTCCCGGGAGAGCGCCAGGCTGCGTTCGAAGGGCTCCCGGGCGCTGGAGACGTCGTCTCGCTCGAGGGCCACCAGCCCCACCAGCCGCGCCGCGGTGGCCATCCCCTGGCGGTCCTGCACGTCCTCGAAGAGCGCGAGGCTCTGCGCGGCCAGCTCTCGGGCCCGCAGGAACTCCCGGCGGTCTCTCGCGATCAGGGCCAGGGTGCGGAGGGCGTGCGCCTGAGTGCGACGGTCTTCCAGCCGTCGGGCGAGCGCGATGGCTTCTTCCGCCAAGGCGGTGGCTGCGGTATGCTCGCGGACCCGCCACGCGAGCACGGAGGAGCCGTGCAGGAGCTCCAGGCGCAGCCTGGCCGCGCGGGGCGGGACCTGGGGGAGGGCGGTCGTGGTCCAGCCGCGACCTTCCCCCCAGTACCCGCGCACGTTCCAATAGCGCCACAGGGCGGCGGCGAACTGCGGGAGAATCGCGGCATCCACGCTCCCTGCTCGGGCTCGGTCGAGCACCGCACGGATGTTGGAGTATTCACAGTCCAGTCGCTGCAGCCACTGTGCCTGTTCCGGCCCGGTGAGGTTGAGTGCGGCCCGCTGCACCAGGCCGAGGTAGAACTCGGCGTGCCGGCGCCGGGTCTCTCCGGCCTCGCCGCTCGCCGCCAGCTGCTCCAAGGCAAACTCGCGGACCGTCTCCAGCATGCGAAAGCGCGGCGGGCCTTCGGGGTGGTCCTCCCGCTGGAGCAGGCTCTTGTCCACCAGGGAGGTCAACCCTTCGAGGACGTCCACGCCAAGGTCCGTGCACACGGTCTCCACACCCTCGAGGGGAAAGCCGCCGACGAACACCGCCAGGCGGCGGAAGAGGGCCTGCTGACCTGCGTCCAGCCGCGAGTAACTCCAGCCCACGGCCGCCCGCAAGGTCCGGTGCCGGGTGGGCAGGTCGCGGGCCGCCCGCTGCAGCAGGGTCAGGCGGTGATCCAGGCGGTCTCGGATGGCTTCCGGGGGCAGCGCCTTGATCTGCGCGGCGGCCAGCTCCAGAGCCAGGGGCAGGCCGTCCAGCCCCACGCAGATCTCGGCGACTGCCCGGGCGTTCGCGGGGGTCACCACAAACGTGTGGTCCACCGCTTGGGCGCGGGCCACGAACAACACCACCGCGGGCGACGAAGTGACCACCTTGGGGTCCGACGCGCGGCTCAGGTCGGGGACCCGCAGGGGCGGGACGCTGAACTGGTGCTCCCAGCTCACGCGCAGGGGCTCGCGGCTGGTAACCAGGACCTTCAGGTTGGGCAAGGCGGCCACCAGGGCAGTCACGTCGGTGGCAGCGTCCACCACGTGCTCGAAGTTGTCCAACAGCAGCAAGAGATGCCGGCCGTGCAAGGCCTGGACAAGGAGCTCAACGGTCACTTGATCACTACGCAGACCGACGTTCAGGCGTTGGGCGATGGCTCGGGTGACGTGGGCCGGATCTCTGACCGGGACCAGGTCCACGAACACCACCCCGCGCGGGAAGGCACCGGCTAGCTGGGCAGCCGCAGTGAGGGCGAGCCGCGTCTTGCCCACCCCCGGCGCCCCGGTGAGGGTGAGGAGGCGGACGTCCTCGCGCAGCAGGCAATCCCGTACGCTGGCCAGCTCTGCCTCGCGGCCGATCAACGGACCGGTCGGGACCGGCAGGGAGCCCCCTGCCGAGGGAATGCGGTGAGTCCGCACGAAACGCCCCGTGGGCGGGACCGAGCCCGCACCTCATGATAGCATTCCCGGAGCTTCAGAGTCCGGGTTCCCGGACAGCTTGTCCTTGGCGGGTCCAGCGGGCCGAGGAGCCGGTGCAGGACGCCGTCCGGCCCACGTGGATGCTGTTGGTGACGCCGCGGACGCCAGGGACCTCCTCTGCCGCGCACTGGGCCCGCAGACGCTCCTCCACGGTCGGCACGCAGCCGCACAAGGTAACCCACCCGCGCTCCACGCTGCTGCGTACCTGCCGGTGGTCCGGGAGGGCCCGCCTCAGGGCCCGCCGGACGGCCCGGCAGAGTTCCAGGTCCGACGCGGGCGCGGGGTTGGCCCCGGGAACCTGCACGTGGTTCACCACGTCCAGGACCCCGGGAACGCGGTGGGCGGCCTCCTGCGCGGCGTGCTTGGCGAGCGGGCTGTCCACGGACCCCGTAAGGATCGCGATCCCGTCCTGTACTTCGACGGCCACCGAGCTGGGGTCGACCCGCCCGTCGTTGGCCAGCTGCCGCAGCACCCCACGGTAGCGCCGGCGGTCCGCTACGCCTGCCGCCACGCGGACCCCCCTTTCAGCGGATCCACCCGAGGGGCTCGCTGCCCGGAACCTCCCGCAGCCGGCGGTCGTCGACGCGGTACGTGAGCTGGCTTCGAACGGCCACCACGCCGTCGATCCCCGCCACCCACCGCTCGACCAGCTCCTTGTCGGACCAGCGGTCCACAGTCCCCTCCAAGTGCACCACGCCGTCTTCCACCCGTACGTGGACGGTGGCGGGGTCCACCCAGAGCTCCCGGAGGAGGGCCTCCCGGACGGCCCGCTCCAGCTCGGCGTCGTCCCGTACCAGGGCCTTCAGCACGTCCGCTCGGCTGACGATCCCCACCACCCGGCCCTCGCGGACCACGGGCAGTCGGTTCACCCGGTGCCGGGCCATGAGCCGCGCGGCCTCCCGCAGAGGCGTGTCTTCCTCCACGGTGAAGACCGGCCACGTCATGAGGTCCTTGGCGACAAGCCCCTCCCGTTTGCGCACGCCCTGCGGGTCCGGACGGGACAACCAACCTCCCCGTTCCTGCGGGAGCTCCTTGTAGAGGAGGTCCGCTTCCGTGAGGATTCCCACCAGCTCCCCGGACTCCGACACCACGGGGACGCCGCTGATGCGGCGGCGGACGAGGAGCTCCGCGACCTCCTTGACCGGGGTGTCCTCGCGCACCGTCACCGCGGGGGAGCTCATCACGTCCCGGACCCTCAGCCGCGTGCGCGCCGCTCGCTCCTCCAGGCCCACCATGGCTTTCCCTCCTCCCTGTCGGGTTCCAAGGTCAGGCTACGGTACCTGCGGCCGACCCGCCATCGGGCCGCGGCCGGAAACGCGAATCGGTCCGGGGTCGGATTGGCCGGGGTGGCGGGGACCCCTACGGTGGTCTGGGACGGACCCAGAGGGTCCGTGGAGGGAGGGAGACCGGTGGAAGCGCGGGACATCATGAGCAAGGACGTCATCGTGCTGACGCCAGACATGGACGTGCAAGAGGCCGCGGACCTCCTGGTCCGCTATCGCATCCACGGGGCGCCGGTGGTGGACGCCAACAACATGCTGGTGGGCATGGTGAGCTTGGTAGACCTCGTAGGCAAGCCGGGCGGCACCGTCCGGGACATCATGACCCCGGACCCCGTGGTCGCCATGGAGGACACTCCTGTGGAAGAGCTGGCGCAGCTCATGCTGGACGAGATGGTCCGGAGGGTCCCCATCGTCCGGGGCGGACAGGTGGTGGGGATCGTGAGCGCCAGCGACATCCTCCGGGTGTACCTGGACGAGGTCCGCGGCCGGCGCGCTCCTGTGTAGGGGCCTTTCCTGGAAAGCTCCGGGACGGACCGGGTCCCCGGAATCGCGCAGCGGTCTCGGGGCGGGGAGCCGCGTTCACAAGGCCAGGTCCTGGGTAGCGTACCAGCGGCGGAGCACGAAGATCTGGGCCGCGTGGTACGAGGTGTGGGTGGGTAGGTCCACCAGCGCCTCCCGCCACGTCCCGGAGTCTTCGGGCGCCGGGCGGTCCAGGAGCGCCGGGTCCGCAGCCCGGATGGCCTCGGCGCAGTCCCGGTGGGCCTGTTCTAGCTGGCGGCGCACTTCCTCCCATGCGTCTGGGGTAGGCCGAACGGGGGGCCAGTCCTGCCCTGGGTGAGGATAGCGCTCGGGCTGCAGGTGGTGGGCGGTCCAGCGGCACCAGTACGCCACGTGGGCCACGAGCTCCGCGATGGTCCGCTGCCCGGTGACCGGCCTCCAGTGCGCCTCCAGGGCCGTGACGCCCTCCAACGCTTGCG
>Ga0197143_1001678_pt1 | contig 18186 bp, 10 predicted proteins | sample GBS70_MetaG_FD_148603 | JGI IMG/M metagenome (GOLD analysis project Ga0197143, IMG submission 148603) | Sediment microbial communities from Great Boiling Springs, Gerlach, Nevada, United States - GBS 70_MetaG | ecosystem: Environmental > Aquatic > Thermal springs > Hot (42-90C) > Sediment...
ATGGGCCCCACCTCCACCACCGCGCCGTTCCGGTACGCGACCCCGAAGCCCGCGGGAGGCACCCGGGGGCCGGGGACCAGGATCCCGGAGACGTTGAGGGGGTCTGCGCCGTGCACCACCACCACCTCCGCGTCGGGAGGGCCCCGCCGCACCGCCCGCAGGCTCTCCACCGCCTCCGGCAGGGCGTACTGTTCTCCCGCGAAGCCGGACACGAACCGGCCTCCTCGAATGCGGCCCTGGGCCTCCCAACGCCGGTACAGGGGGACCAGGACCCGCCACGGGGGCGCCGCCCGCTCCCGCACCAAGACTTCCCGGAAGACCACGCCGTAGCGGCGCAGCAGCTGCTCCCCAAGCCGCTCTAGCCGGTCGTCCGGGGACAGCTCCGCGGCTTCTCCCCACGGCGCCCACCGGCCCGTGGGCAGGCCGGACCGCACGGAGACCAGCCGCACCCGCCCACGGCGGCGGTGCGCGCGAGACCGCGCCAGCAAGGCCCGCAGCCCCGCCAGCCCGTCCCCCGTCACACGGCCCGCGGCCACCAGCTCCCACAGCGCTTCCTCCACTTCCGCGGAGGTCCTGCGCAACGCCCGGGCCAGCTCCGGGAGGAAGGACGCCCCCCGGGCACGCAGGTACGCGTCCACCTCCTCCGCCAGGGGCGACAACCTCGCCTGCGGAGCACGGGAGGAAAGGTACACGGGGAGGTCTTCCCGCAGGAGGAAGGCGATGGGCGTGTTGCGGCCGAGCCGCGGAGGACGCCGTAAGGGAGCTTCACCGTCTTCCCGCGCGGGCGCGATCCGGCCCCAGGCCACCACACCCGCCAGGCACAGGTGGTCCAGGTCCGCGGGGTTGTAGCCCGCCACCCGCGCGGGCAGCACCCACTCCTCCCAGGCGAACGCCGGCAGCTCGAAGGCCTGCAGCTGCCGGACGACCTCCAGCACCCCGCCGCGGCCGTGCAGCTGCGTCCGGGGGAAGACGTGCTGCCACCGCAACAAAAACCGCAGGAACTCCGCGGGGCTTGAGGGCTCGACTTCCCTCCGCAGCCGGGCCACGGTGAGGCGGTGGATGCGGGCCAGAAGCCGGCGGTCGCACCACTCCTCCTCCTCGACCCCCGGCGAGAACCGTCCCCGCAGGACCACCCCGCTCCCCTCCAGAGCCGCCAGGGCGATGCGGAGTTCGCCCGCCGGCAGGCACAGACGGCGGGACAGCTCCCGTACGGTCACGGGTCCCGCGTACAGCATCCACCCCTGCACCAGCTTCCGGACTGCCTCCTCCCTGCTCACGGCCTCTTCCGGAGGGGGCTGCACGGACACCTCCGGCCACAGGGCCGCCACCGCAGCCAGCCGCTCCCGGGCCGCGTACCCGGTGAGGTGGGGGCCCACCACCCGCACCGCCCTCCCCGCCCGCACCAGCTCCGCGGCGAACTCTGCCCACTGCCGGCCCTCTGAGTCCGGCAGGAAGACGAGGGTCTGCAAGAGGTCGTGCAGTTCCTCCGGGTCCCGGACGTCCGGCCTGGCCTGGGCCCGGACCTCTTCGATGGCTTCCGGGTCCAGGGCGCCCGGGCCTGCCGCCAGCTCCGGGTCCACGCGCCGCAGGCTCACGGCCCGGGCCCGCCTTTCCTCCAGAGGCGCGTCGTCCAGGAAGGCGTACGGGTTGGCGTTCAGGATTTCGTGGGACATGGGGGAAGGTTGAGGGGTGTCCACGGCCACGGTCCGGATCTCGCCCCGTTCGATGGCTTCCACCACCCGCTCCAGGCCTTCCACGTCCATGGCGTCCTCCAGGCAGTCGCGGAGGGTCTGGGTCACCAACGGGTGGTCGGGAGGCGCGAGAGGGCCGGAGCGGTTGTCCTGGCAGCCCACCTGCTCCGGGAAGACCGCGGCCAACAGGTCCTCCGCCCGCATCCGCTGGATCTGCGGTGGCACCCGCCGACCACCCCAGCGCCGGGGCACCGCCAGGGCGCAGTTGGCGTTCTGCCGCCACCGCGTGGGGAACAGGGCCGACTGCAGGGTCGCTTGCACCAAGTCCTGCCGGACGGTGTGCGGCCGCACGAACCCGAACAGGGCCTCCAGGGGGAAACTGTGCTGCTCCCCCAAGGACAGCACCACCCCGTCGTCTGTAGCCGCGGCCTGCAGCTCGAAGTCGAAGGTCAGGCAGAACCGCTTGCGCAGGGCGAGCCCCCACGCCCGGTTGAGGCGCGCTCCGAAGGGCGCGTGCAGCACCACCTGCATCCCGCCCGCCTCGTCGAAGAACCGCTCCGCCACCACGCAGTCCTGGGTGGGCACGCAACCGAGCACCGCCACGGTCTGGCGTACGTAGTCCACCAGCTGTTCTGCAGCCGCGCGGTCCAGCCCCGCGTGTGCCCCCAGCCACGCCACGGCTTCCTCCGGCCTGTCCGCCCGGGCCGCCACCTGGCGGCGCAGGTCGCTGACCGCCGCGGACAGCTCCGGCGTGCGGGCCGGCGCCTCGCCCAGCCAGAAGGGCACAGTCGGCGCGGCCCCGTGGGCGTGTTCCACCCTCACCCGGCCCCTGGACTCCACCCGCCGCACCCGCCAGCTGGTGTTGCCCAACAGGAACACGTCCCCGGCCTGGGACTCCACCGCGAAGTCCTCGTTCACCCGGCCCACCAGGGTCTCCTCGGGTTCCACCACCACGTCGTACTCGAAGGTCTCCGGGATGGCGCCTCCCGAGGTCAGGGCCAGGGTCCGGGTCCCGCGCCTACCCCGGACCACCCCCGTGGTGCGGTCCCAGTGCAGGAGGGCACTGGCGCGGCCGCGGGACGGAGCCACTCCCTCCGCCAGCATGCCCAGGACCTCGCAGAACTCCTCCCAGCTCAGGTCCCGGTACGGGTACGCGGCGCGGGCCATGCGCCACAGGTCTGCGGCCCCGCAGGGCTCCGCCGCGGCCTCCGCGGCCAGCTGCTGCGCCAGAACGTCCAGGGGCTTGCGGGGGACCCGGACGCGGTCCAGTTCCCCCGCCCGCACCGCCCGGACCGCGGCCGCGCACTGCACGAGCTCGTCCCGCGTCAGGGGGAACAGCACGCCCTTGGGCACCCGGTCGAGCCCGTGGCCGGAACGGCCCACCCGCTGGAGCAGGTTCCCCAGGGACCGGGGCGCTCCCACGTGGCAGACCAATTCCACGGTACCGATGTCGATGCCCAGTTCCAGGGATGCCGTGGCCACCACGGCCCGCAGCTTTCCCGCTTTCAGCCGCTGCTCCGTGTCGTGCCGCAGGGCCCGGGCCAGGCTGCCGTGGTGGGTCGCCACACAGCCTTCCCCCAGGCGCAGGGTGAGCCGGTGTGCCACCCGCTCCGCCAGCCGCCGGGTGCTCACGAACACCAGGGTGGTCCGGTGCTCCTGGACCAGCTGCGCGATGCGGTCGTACACCTCCGCCCAGATCTCGTGGGTGGCCACAGGCCCCAGGACCTGCTGGGGCACCCACACGGAGAGCTCCCACTCCCGCTGCCAGCCCACGTCCACCACGGCGCAACCCCCGCGGCCTGCGCCCTGCAGCAGGGCTGCCAGCTCCTCCACCGGCCGGGCGGTGGCGCTGAGCCCCACGCGCTGGGGCCGGGAGGAGACCACCCGCTCCAACCGCTCCAGGCTCAGGGCCAGGTGGGCTCCCCGCTTGTCCTGCGCCACCGCGTGCAGCTCGTCCACGATCACGGTGCGGACGGTCCGCAGCAGGCTCCGGCTGCCCGGGGCGGTCAGCAGGAGGTACAGGGACTCGGGGGTGGTGATGAGGATGTGGGGTGGCCTGCGCTTCATGCGCTCCCGCTCCCGGGGGAGGGTGTCCCCCGTGCGGACCGCCACCCGCACCTCCGGCAGGCGCATCCCTTGGCTCAGGGCCCGTTCCCGGATCTGCCGCAGGGGCTCCTGCAGGTTCCGGTGCACGTCGTAGCTGAGGGCCCGCAGGGGCGAGACGTACAGCACCCGGGTCTCCTCGGGGAGGGGGTCGCAGGAGAGCAGTTCGCTCGCCGCCCACAGGAAGGCGGCCAGGGTCTTCCCGGAACCCGTGGGGGCCAGGAGCAGCACGTCGCGGCCCGAGGCCACCTCGGGCCAGCCCCGCTCCTGCACCGGGGTGGGCCCGGAGAAGCGCTGCTGGAACCAGTCCAGCACCGCGGGGTGGAAGCGAGGAAGGCTCACCTCCGACACCCCCTTCCGCGCACGCGTCCTGAGGGCCTGCCCCGAGAACCGTCGGCCGGGGTCCCGAACACCGCGCCGCGGTGTTCAGGGTGGTCTACCGCCCTGCGGCGCCCACCGCAGCCCGGCGCCCCAGGCGTCGCCGGGCTTCCTCCACCTTCGCGGGATCCAGGACTTTGCGGAGGAACTGGCCGGTGTAGGAGTGGTCCTGGGCCGCCACCTCCTCGGGGGTGCCCTCCGCGATGACCCGGCCGCCCAGCTCCCCGCCCTCGGGCCCGAGGTCGATGACCCAGTCCGCGGTCTTGATCACGTCCAGGTTGTGCTCGATGACCACCACGGTGTTGCCCGCGTCCACCAGGCGGTGCAGGACCTGCAGCAGGCGCTCCACGTCCGCGAAGTGCAACCCCACGGTGGGCTCGTCCAGGATGTACAGGGTCCGGCCCGTGTCGCGCCGGGACAGCTCCGCGGCCAGCTTCACCCGCTGCGCCTCGCCCCCGGAGAGGGTGGTGGCGGGCTGGCCCAGTTGGATGTACCCCAGCCCCACGTCCTGAAGGGTCTGCAGCTTGCGGCGCAGGCGGGGGATGGCGGAGAAGAACTCCAACGCCTCGTCCACGGTCATCTCCAGCACGTCCGCGATGCTCTTGCCCCGGTACAGGACCTGCAAGGTCTCCCGGTTGTACCGCTTGCCCTTGCACACCTCGCAGGGCACGTACACGTCGGGCAAGAAGTGCATCTCGATGCGCACGATCCCGTCGCCCTCGCACGCCTCGCACCGGCCGCCCCGCACGTTGAAGGAGAACCGGCCCGGGCCGTAGCCCCGCATGCGCGCCTCCGGGGTGGAGGCGAACAGTTCCCGGATCAGGTCGAAGGTCTTGGTGTACGTGGCAGGGTTGCTCCGGGGCGTGCGGCCGATGGGGGACTGGTCGATGTCGATGACCTTGTCCACGTGGTGCCACCCCTCCAGGCCGTCGTGGGCGCCCGGCCGCACCCGGGTCCCCATCACCTTCTGGGCCAGGGCGCGGTACAGGATGTCGTCCACCAGGGTGGACTTGCCGGACCCCGACACCCCGGTGACGCACACGAACAGGCCCAGGGGGAAGGCCACGTCGATGCCCTTCAGGTTGTGTTCCCGGGCGCCGCGCACCACCAGCCACTTGTCCTGGGGCGGCCTGCGCCGCGCGGGGACTGGGATCCGCCGCTCCCCGGCCAGGTACCGGCCGGTGACGGACCGCTTCTCCCGCAGCACGTCCTCCAGGGTGCCGGACACCACCACCTCGCCCCCGTGCTTGCCGGCCCCGGGCCCGATGTCCACGATCCAGTCCGCGGACCGGATGGTGTCCTCGTCGTGCTCCACCACGATGATGGTGTTCCCCAGGTCCCGCAGCCGCTTCAGGGTCTCCACCAGCCGGTGGTTGTCCCGCTGGTGCAGCCCCACGCTGGGCTCGTCCAGCACGTACAGGACCCCCATGAGCCCGGACCCAATCTGGGTGGCCAACCGGATGCGCTGCGCCTCGCCCCCGGAGAGGGTGTTGGCCATGCGGTCCAGGGTCAGGTAGTCCAGGCCCACGTTCACCAAAAAACCCAGGCGGCTGCGGATCTCCTTCAAGACTTGGTGGGCGATGAGCTCCTCCCGCTCCGACAGCCGGAGCTGGTCGAAGAACTCCAGGCACTGCCGGACCGTGAGGGCGGTCACCTCTGCGATGTTGCGCCCGCCCACCCGGACGCTCAAGCTCTCCCGCTTGAGCCGGGCGCCGCGACACTCCGGACACGGCACCAGGCTCATGTACCGCTCGATCTCCTCTTTGACGGCCTCCGAGTCCGTCTCCCGGTACCGCCGTTCGAGGTAGTGCACCACTCCCTCGAACTCCGTCTCGTAGGACCGGAGGATCCCGTAGCGGTTGTGGTACCGGAGCCGGATGGGCCGGTCCGAACCGTACAGCAGCACCTTCACGAAGGACCGGGGCAGCTGCCGCAGGGGGGCCTTCCAGTCCACCCCGTAGGCCTGGGCCAGGGACCGCAGCAGCTGGTCGTAGTACTCCGCGGTGCTCGCGGCCCAGGGGACCACCGCGCCGTCCGCCAGGGACTTGTCCAAGTCCAGGACCAGGTCGGGGTCCACCTCCTGGCGGTAGCCCAGGCCGGAGCACTTGGGGCACGCCCCGTAGGGGCTGTTGAACGAGAAGATGCGGGGCTCGATCTCCGGCAGGGTGGTGCCGTGCTCCGGGCACGCGAAGGCCGTGGAGAAGGTCAAAAGCTGGCCGTCCCCCGCCTCCGTCTCCCGCCACACGTACACCAGCCCCTGCCCGAGCTTCAGCGCGGTCTCCAGGGAGTCGTGCAGCCGCGAGCGGACCTCCGGCTTGGTCACCAGCCGGTCCACCACCACCTCGATGTCGTGCTTCCGGTTCTTGTCCAACTGGATGGGCTCCGTGAGCTCGTACAGGATCCCGTCCACCCGCACCCGGGCGAACCCCTGACGACGCAGGTCCTCGAACAGCTGCCGGTACTCCCCCTTCCGGCCCCGCACCACGGGGCCCAGGACGTAGATGCGGCTGCCCTCCGGCAGGGACAGGACCCGGTCCACGATCTGCTCCGGGGTCTGCCGGGCGATGGGGCGGTCGCAGTTCGGGCAGTGGGGCTGGCCGATGCGGGCGAAGAGCAGGCGGAGGTAGTCGTAGATCTCGGTGACGGTGCCCACCGTGGACCGGGGGTTGCGGGGCGCGCCCTTCTGGTCGATGGACACCGCGGGGGACAGCCCGTCGATGGAGTCCACGTCCGGCTTCTCCATGAGCCCCAGGAACTGCCGGGCGTACGCGGACAGGCTCTCCACGTACTTCCGCTGGCCCTCCGCGTAGATGGTGTCGAAGGCCAGGCTGGACTTCCCGGACCCGGAGATCCCCGTGAACACCACCAGCTTGTCCCGGGGGATCTCTACGGTGATGTTCTTCAGGTTGTGCTCTCGCGCGCCGCGGACGACGATGCGGTCCAGGGGCATCCTCCCTCCCGACTCCTCCACCACCTTGACCCGGAGACGCCTTCAGGGGGCGGTGACCAGCGCCACAGGTTCCTCCCGGAAGGCCTCCTCCAGCTCCCACTCTTCCACGACCCGGTCTTCCTCCGCCATGAGCTCCACCTGGTTCCCGAAGGGGTCCCAGCAGAAAAACCGGCGGACGCCCGGCCGGGGCGGCGCCTCCTGCACCCGCACCCCGTGCGCCTCCAGCAGGCTCCGGGCGGCTTCCAGGTCGTCCACCTCGAAACAAACGTGCCGGCGAGACGGCGCCCTTCCTGCGTCCTGCTCCACCCCCACGTGGACCTCGCAGTTGGGCGCCCAGAACCACACCCCGCCGCGCTCCGCCAGGCCGGGGGGTTTGGGGATCTCCCGCAGCCCCAGCAGGTCCCCGTAGAACCACCGCGCCCGGGCCTCGCAGCCCGGGGGTCCGGTGACCAACACGTGGTTCACCCGTACCACCCTCATGCCCTCCTCCTTTCCACCTCCACCCCGACGCCTTCCGTCCGGGAAGACCACCCCAAAATCGCTGCCCGAGTTTTAGCGACCCCGGTCCCCCTCCCGTGGAGGGGTTTTCCGGGACACCCTGCTAGCGGCGCGGCCGCGTCCGGCCCCCGCGTCCGCCGCGCCGGCCCGCGGGGGCGAAGTACGGCTCCCCCAGGCCCTTCTTCAGCTCCGCGATCTGGTCCCGGAGTTTGGCGGCCTTCTCGAACTCCAGGTTGGCCGCGGCCCGCCGCATCTCCCGCTCCAGCCGGTCCACGGTGGCTTGCAGCTCCTCGGGGCTCAGCAGGAGCAGGCGCGCCACGTCCCACGGCACCGTGGCCCCCTGCTCCTCCACCAGCCGCACCATCTCCTCCGCGGTGAGGAGCTCCCCGGACCGGGGGGTGTACCGGGGGGAGCCCTCCGCCACCTGCTCCAGCTCGATGAGGTCCCGGATGGGCTTCTGGACCGTCTGGGGTGTGATCCCGTGTTCCTCGTTGTAGCGCAGCTGGATCTGCCGGCGGCGGTTGGTCTCCTCGATGGCCCGCCGCATGGACTCCGTGACCTCGTCCGCGTACAGGATCACCCGCCCCGACACGTTCCGCGCCGCCCGGCCCATGGTCTGGATGAGGGCCGTCTCCGACCGCAGGTAGCCTTCCCGGTCCGCGTCCAGCACCGCCACCAGGGAGACCTCCGGCAGGTCCAGACCTTCCCGCAGGAGGTTGATGCCCACCAGCACGTCGTAGGTCCCCAGCCGCAGGTCCTTGAGGATCTGCACCCGCTCCAGGGTGTCGATCTCGGAGTGGAGGTAGTGGACCTTCAGACCCATCTCCTGCAGGTACGCGGTGAGGTCCTCCGCCATGCGCTTGGTCAGGGTGGTGACCAAGGTCCGCTCCCCCCGCTCCACCTGCGCCCGGATCTCCGCCAGGAGGTCGTCCACCTGGCCCCGGGCAGGCCGCACCTCCACCTGCGGGTCCACCAGGCCTGTGGGCCGGACGATCTGCTCCACCACCCGGCTGCTGACCTCCAGCTCGAAGGGGCCTGGGGTGGCGGACACGAACACGCACTGGTGGATGAGCCGTTCGAACTCGTCCCACCGCAGGGGCCGGTTGTCGTAGGCGGAGGGCAGCCGCCAGCCGTAGTCCACCAGGTTCTTCTTCCGCGCCCGGTCCCCCTCGTGCATGCCCTTGATCTGCGGCACGGTGACGTGGGACTCGTCGATGAACATCAGGTAGTCCCGGGGGAAGTAGTCCAGCAGACACCCGGGCCGCTCCCCGGGGGCCCGCCCGTCCAGGTGCCGGGAGTAGTTCTCGATCCCCGGGCAGTACCCCGTCTCCCGCAACATCTCCATGTCGTAGCGCGTCCGGAACTCCAGGCGCTGGGCCTCCAGGAGCTTGCCCTGGGACCGGAACCACGCCACGCGTTCCGCCAGCTCCTCCTCGATGCTCCGCAGGGCCCGCTCCAGGCGCTCCTCCGTGGTGACCCAGTGCTTGGCCGGCCAGATGGCCACCGCGTTCTTCTCCTCCAGCACCTCCCCGGTGAGGGGGTCCAGCTCCAGGATCCGGTCCACCTCGTCCCCGAACAGCTCCACCCGCACCGCCCGCTCCTCGTAGCTGGGGAAGATCTCGATCACGTCGCCCCGGACCCGGAAGCGACCCCGGGCGAAGTCCACGTCGTTCCGCTCGTACTGGACGTCCACCAGACGCCGCAGGATCTCCTCCCGGGTCCGCCGCTCCCCTTTCCGGAGGACCAAGACCACCTCCCGGTAGTCCTCCGGCCGGCCCAAGCCGTAGATGCAGGAGACGGAGGCCACCACGATCACGTCCCGGCGCTCCATGAGGGCCTTGGTGGTGGCGTGCCGCAGGCGGTCGATCTCGTCGTTGATGCTGGCGTCCTTGGCGATGTACAGGTCCGTCTGCGGGACGTACGCCTCGGGCTGGTAGTAGTCGTAGTACGACACGAAGTACCGGACCGCGTTGTGGGGGAAGAACTGGCGGAACTCGCTGTACAGCTGCGCCGCCAGGGTCTTGTTGTGGGCGATGACCAGGGTGGGCTTCTGGACCCGCTCGATCACCCGGGCCATGGTGTAGGTGTTGTGGACGAACACGCCCCCCTCGCCTGCCAGGAAGGTCTCGTTCCCCTCGACGCCGAGGTCGTAGACCCATCCCGACCCCGCTACGCTCTCCACGGACTGAACAGGCGTCCAGAACAGGGGCAAGGTCGCTTCCAGTTCCTGCAGCATTTGCAGAGCCGGTAGGCTCTCCCCGCCCACCGCCATGCTTCGGAGCACGCCCACGGCCCGCTCTGCCAGAGTCCGCGAAGGGAACCGGCGGCCGTTCTCCCAGAGGGAGACGAGGGACCGACTACACCCGACTCGCGCGGCCACCTGACTTTGCGTAAGTCCCAATACCTCCCGGACCGCCCTGAGGGTGCGGCCGTTCCACGGAAGCACGTCCACGTTCGTGTCCGCGTCTCTCCCCAGAATCGTCGAAAGCTGCCTCCGCTTCTCCGAGGTGAAAAAGCCGATGGCCTGCTGGAACTTCCGAAGCGCGTCCTGACCGGAGACCGCCACGGTCCAGGAGGTCCTCGGGGTCTGCCAGTCGGGTGCTCGGATCTCGCGGCGCCGGATCCGGGCTACGATGCCGAACCGCAGCAGCGCGTAGGCAAGGTCCGAGGCCAAGCGGCGGCTGGACGTGGTCGCGGTCACCTGAGCTCCGTCCACGCCCCCGCCGCCCGTGAAGTAGGCGCGCAACAGCTCTGCCAGCTGTTCGTTTGAGAGTTCGGGCCAGAAGGGCGGGAGCTGCTTGGAAGCCGCCCTTGCGCCGCACCACTCCGCCAGCAGCCGACTCCACAGGCGGGACCACACCCGGTAGTCATGGGTTCCGGCCGCCCGGTACCAGCGGAGCCCCAGGGTCTCCAGCGTCCTAAGGAAATCCCACGTCACCTCCCGATCGGCGGAGGAAAGGATAAAGTAGTTGTCCTCGCTGTGCCCCTCCGCGATATAGAAGCCCATCAAGCGCAGCACGCCCGCATGCAGGCGCAGGGTGGCAGGGACCCGGACCTTCCTGCGCCGAGTACCAAGCCAAGCAGCTCCAAGTTGGGAAGCGGCCTCCCCCAGAGCGCGATACTCCGCCAGAGAAAGGCGCTCCCCCCGCGAGAGCGCGGAGCGTGTGGACGAAGGAAGGACGGCGACCCCTTGGTGCCCCTGGGCGCTCCACGCAGTGGAGAAGCCCTCCACCGCCACGGAGACGTCCCGCGCGTCTCCCAGTGCGTGCACGAGCGAAAGATCGTGCAGGGGAGCTTCCGGCCCCGGGAGGGCGCGAGGCCGCGGGAGGAAATCTTCCGGCCGCAGCTCCTCCGTCCGGAGCAACATGAGACGACCGTCGCGCAGGGCGAAAAAGTTGTGGTCGCCCGTGACCGTCACCGCGGCCCCGCACGCCGTGGTCACCTTCCACAGGCGCTCGGGACTGCGGTGGCGGAGGACCTGCAGGACCCGCTTCCAGGAGGGGCGTCCGGTTCGAGGGTCGAAGCTGAAGGCTTCGAGCGGTCCCTCCGCGGGGGTCAAGGCGAGGATTTCCGTATCCTGCTCCCGCCGCACCCGCCCGCGGGCTTGAGCCATCAGTTGATCCACGAGCGACCCGATCTCTACAAGACGCGGCCGTCCGGCGATCCGTACGAGCACGGGCGTCTGCGGGGCCACGCTCTTTCCGGAGCCCGTCACCCCGAGCAAGGTGGTGTACTTGTTCCCCGCCCGGAGGCTCTCCACCAGCTCCTCGATGGCCTTGGGCTGGTCCCCCCGGGGAGGGAGGTCTGTCACCATGCGGAACTCGGCCACTTGGGATCCCCTCGGCGTAACAGTTGATTATAGTCTTCCCCCGCGCTCGGTGCCAGACCACCCGCCCGCCGGTCAGGGGTCCTGGGCCAGCTCCCTCCACACCCGCTCCACCTGGGCCTCCGTGTGGCTCAGGTCCCCGTCGTTGTCCACCACCCACCGGGCCCGGGCCAGCTTCTCCCGCAGGGGCCGCTGGGCCGCTAGCCTGCGCTGCGCTTCTTCGTGGCTCAGCCCTTCCCGCTGGCACAGCCTCTGGAGCTGCGTCTGGGGGGAGGCGTACACCACCACCGCGGGGAGGGCTTCCAGCTCCGGGAGGGGTACGTCGAACAGCAAGGGCACGTCGAGGACCACCACCGCCTCCGGCCGGCGCTTCCGGATCTCCTCCACCGCCTGACGCATCCGTTCCCGCACCCGGGGGTGCACGATGGCGTTCAGCCGCGCGCGCCGGGCGGGGTCCGAAAACACCTGCTCGGCCAACTTCTTCCGGTCCAGCTCCCCCGTGGGCAGCAACACCTCCGGGCCGAAGACCTCCGCGATCTCCCGGAGGGCAGGTTCACCGGGACGCACCACCTCTCGGGCCAGCAGGTCCGCGTCCACCACCTCCGCGCCCCGCTCCCGCAACATGCGGGCCACGGTGCTCTTCCCGCTGGCGATACCGCCCGTCAGGGCCACCAGCTTCATCGGCTGGCCGGGGCAAGCGTCTCCACCAGGTCCCCGCTCCGCACCCGCCCGGGCCGGAGGACCCGGGCGTACACCCGGGCCTCCCCGGGGAAATGGTCGGGGTGCACGCGCAGGATGTCCCCCCGCAGGAAACTCCCGCGGATGGTGGCGCAGGGCGTGGTGTAGCGGGTGACTTCCAGCTCGGCCGTCCCGGCCCGGACCCGCAGCCCGGGCCGCACCCGGCCCCACTCCAGCCCCGCTACCGTCAGGTTCTCTCCCAGGCTGCCGGGCCGGACCGGGTGGCCCTCCGCCCGCAGCTTGGCCAAGACCTCCAGGGAGAACAGGCACACCGCCCGCTCGGGGCCCCCGTGGTGCCGGGTGTCGTGGTGCAGGTCCCCCTCCAGGCCCTCAGGGCCTACCTGCGCCTCCGGGACAGGCCGCTTGGGCACACCTCCCGGGGAGGTGTTGAGCCGGTACACCACCCCCACGGAGCCACCGAGCTGCACCACGCGGCCTTCCCGGAGCTCCCGGGCGTCTTCGTCGAAGCGGAACTCGCCCCAGATCCTCCGGCCTGCCAGGACCTGGGGCAGCCAGGCCCGGTCGTCCTCCCACATGTGCTCCAGGGGGAGGTCCGACACAGGGTACCACCGCAGGACCCCCTCCCGGCTCGCCCGCACCTGTCCTGAGAAGTCTTCGCAGGTGAACACGTACACCACCCACCCGGGCGCCACGTCTTCCCCGAAGCGGAAGCGCAGGACCCCGCGGAAGTCCAGGGCACCTGCCCGCAGCCCTGTCTCCTCCTGGAGCTCCCGGGCCGCGCCTTCCTCCGGGTCCTCCCCCGGGAGGAGCTTGCCCCCGGGTCCGTTCCACTTCCCCCCGCCCCACAGCTCCTCCGCCTTCCGCAGCAGGAGCACCTGGCCGTCCTGGACGGGGAAGCACAGGGTGGCGTACGTGGTCACGGGGAAGCACCTCCGGCGCTTCGGACTGCGGAGGTCACCGTGCCCAGGTGTTCCAGGTCCCGCCAGTTCTGGCCCACCCGCAGCTCCACCTGGATGGGCACGGACAGTTCCAGGGCGTGGGCCATGACCTCCCCCGCCTCCCTAGCTAGGGCCTGGACCTGGTCCGGGTCCGCTTCGAAGACCAGCTCGTCGTGCACTTGCAGGATCATGAGGGCCCCCGGGAAGCGCGGCAGGACGTCCCTGTGGATGCGGATCATGGCCAGCTTGATGAGGTCCGCCTGGCTGCCCTGGATGGGGGTGTTGATGGCCACGCGTTCCGCGGCCTCCCGCACCACCCGGTTGCGGCTGTGCAGGTCCGTGAGGTACCGGCGGCGCCCCAGGAGGGTAGAGACGTAGCCTGTGCGCCGGGCTTCCTCGACCGTCCTCCGCACGTACGCCCGGACCCCGGGGTAGCGGGCGAAGTACCGCTCGATGTACGCGTCCGCCTCCGCGGGGGTGCTGCCGATCTGCTGGCTCAGGCCGAAGCCGCTGATGCCGTAGGCGATCCCGAAGTTGATGGCCTTGGCCCGCCTCCGCTGCTCGGGGGTGAGCTGGTCCCGCGGCAGGCCGAACACCTCCGCGGCCACCTCCGCGTGGATGTCCCGGCCTGTGCGGAAGACCTCCTGCAGCGCCGCGTCCCCGCTGATGTGGGCCAGCAGGCGCAGCTCGATCTGGTTGTAGTCCGCGCTGAGGAGGACGCGGCCTGGGGGAGCCACGAACGCCCTCCGGATCCTCCGCCCCTCCTCCGTGCGGATGGGGATGTTCTGCAGGTTGGGGTCCTGGGAGCTGAGCCGGCCCGTGGCCGCCACGGTCTGGTTGAAGGTGGTGTGGACGCGGCCCGTCTCCGGGTGCACCAAGCGCGGGAGAACCTCCACGTAGGTGGACAGGAGCTTGGCCAGCTCCCGGTGCTGGAGGACCTTGGCCACCACGGGGTGGTGGGGCGCCAGCGTCTCCAGCACGTCCGCGTCCGTGGAGTACCCCGTCTTCGTCTTCTTCAGGGGCGGGAGGCCGAGCTTCTCGAACAGCACGAAGGCCAGCTGCTTGGGAGAGCCCAGGTTGAACTCCAACCCCGCGAGCCCGTAGATTTCTTCGGCCAGGGCTTCCAGCCGGGCCCGCAGCTCCTCCGCCAGGCTCCGCAGGTACGGGATGTCCACGGCCACCCCGGCCATCTCCATGTCCGCCAGCACGGGCACGAGCGGCATTTCGATCTCCCGGTACACCCGCTCCACCTGCCGCTCCCGCAAGGCCTTGCGCAGCAACGGCGCCACCCGCTGCAGGGCGTCGGCCTCCTCGCACCGCCGCTCCCACTCCTGGCGGCCGTCCAGGAGCTGGCCTGCGGGCTCCCCGAGCCGCCAGCCGATCTGCTCCCACGCCACGGTCTCCAGGTCGTGGCTGCGACGCCCGGGGTTCAACACGTAGGAGGCCACCCCGACGTCGAAGGTGAACCCCCGGGGCCGCAGGCCAGCCCGCCGCAGCCGCACCAGGTCTGATTTCGCGTCCTGGCTGATCTTGCGGACGTCCTCCGACTCCAGGAGGGCCGCCAGGGGCTGGGGGATCCCGCCTTCCACGGACACGTACACCGCCCGGCCCGGGGCGTCCGCCAGGGCGACGCCCCTGAGGCGGCCCTCCATGGGCTTGCCGTCCGCGTCCAGGCTCACCGCCACCTCCCGGGAGGCCCGCAACCTCTCCAGGGACGCGGGGTCCGCCTGCCGGTACTCGCCCCGCTCGTGGACAGCCCCCACGCCCAACCGCTCCAGGAGGCTTTTGAACTCCAGGTCCCGGAACAGCTCCACCACCCGGTCCCGGTCGTACGGCCGCACCCGGAGGGCTTCCCAGTCCAGCGGGACCGGGGCGTCCCGGAGCACGGTGGCCAGGCGCTTGTTCTGCAGGACCAGGTCCGCCTGCTCCCGCAGCCGGGCCTGGAGCTTGGCGGGCGCCTCCTGTAGGCGCTCCAGCAGGGACTCCACAGACCCGAACTGCTGCACCAGCTCCGCCGCGGTCTTGTCTCCCACCCCGGGCACCCCCGGGAGGTTGTCCGTGGGGTCTCCCCGCAGGGCCTTGAAGTCGGCAAGCTGCTCGGGCTCCAGGCCGAACCGGCGCCGCACCCCCTCCCGGTCGTACGCGGTGGTCTCGCTGATCCCGCGGCTCGTCACCACCACCGTGGTCCGGTCGCTGGCCACCTGCAGGAGGTCCAGGTCCCCGGTCACCACCACCACCCGGAACCCCTCCTCCTCCGCCCGGCGCGCCACGGTGGCGATGAGGTCGTCCGCCTCGTAGCCTTCCACCTCGAAGGTGGGGATGCCGAAGGCCTCCACCACCTCCTTCACCAGCTGCATCTGCGGCCGCAGGTCGTCGGGCATCCGAGGCCGCTGCGCCTTGTACTCCGCGTAGTCCTCGTGCCGGAACGTGGGGGCGGCCCGGTCGAAGGCCACCGCCAGGTGGGTGGGCTTCTCCTCCTCCAGGACCTTCAGCAGCATGTTGGTGAAGCCGTAGACGGCGTTGGTGGGCCGGCCGTCGCTGGTGGTGAAGTACGGGAGGGCGTAGAAGGCCCGGTAGACGAGGCCGTTCCCGTCCAGGAGGACCAGCTTTCGCTCCTCTCCCACGCCTCCGATTGTACCCGCCCCCCGCCTACGGCACCCACCGGCTTCCGCTGAAGCAGTTTTCTGCTCCCCAATAAGGAGAACTTTGGGAGGATTCCGCCTTCTGAGAAGGAGAGCCTGCGGCTCGCGGCGCTCCGTGGACCCGCGGTCCACCGGGGCTGCTGACGGGTGTGAGCCAACGAGGCCGCGCTCCCCAAGGTCAGCGCGTGTAGCGCCGTGCCACCTCGGCGAAGAAAGCCTCCCCCAACAGGATCACGCCCTCCCCCGCCACGCTCCGGGCCAGGGGGTTCCTCCGTTCCCACGCCCGACGGAACTCCTCCGGGGTGAACCCCACCGGCTGGATCCCCGCGGGTGCGTCCGCCGCCAGGACCGCTGCGCGGTCTGGGGCACGTGCGGGCAGGCTTTCTGCCACGACCACCACGTCCACGTCGCTCCACACGTTGAAGTCTCCCCGGGCCACGGACCCCACCACCGCCGCCGCGACAACCGGAACCCGGGCCGCCAGCTGTTGCACGTAGGCCCGTGCAAGGCCGAGGAGCTGCTCGCGTTGGCGCTCCCGCTGCGCCAGGACCTCAGCCACCGAGCGACCTCCAGGTCCGGTCCACGTAGGCCAGCACGCGCTCCGCGTCCGCGATAGCCTCCCGGGCGTCCTCGGGCCCGTAGTGGGCACTTGGCGGGCCCGCGGCGTGGGCGTCGGGGTAGCGCGAAGGGATGTAGTGCCGTCCCAGGCGGCGGAGGGTGGCGGCCACCTCCTCGGGGACCTCCAGGCCTGCGGCTCGCGCCATCTCGCCCAAGCGCACCAGGTCGTGGCCCCACGGGCCGCGACCGAGGCCGTGCAGGAGCGCCTTGAGAGCCAGCTGGCCCGCCTGCTCCGCCGCGAAACAGGCCCAGTTGTGGAGTCCGGCGCCGGCCTGGACCCGTGCCCCCTCCAAGGCCCGGTCCGCCTCCCGCCGCCAGCGGTCGAACTCCGCCCGGTCAAGGTACGCCTGGCTCACGCCCAGCTAGTATCGGCGGCCCGCGCTCGCCGTGCAAGAGAGGCACAACCCCGTCACCCGTCTTCCTTCCTGCGCTTCGTAGACTACCTTGCCTTCCCGCCACGCCGCCCCTGAGGCGCTCCCGCCGACACAGTACCTGCTCTCCACCAGCACCCCGCTGGGCCGAGATCGAAAGGGGAGGGGATTTACCCAGCTCGTTTCCGGTCCAGTCTGCAAGGCCCGCGCGGGATGTGTCTAGATGGTCTGGACAGAATATCTCGGGGCTGCGAAAAATGGGTTGGGAGGTGGCCCATGTGAAGTGGCAGGTCCAGGAAGCCAAACAGAGGCTGAGCGAGGTCCTGCGACGCTGTGCCGAGGAGGGACCTCAGGTGGTTACCCGCCACGGGAAGGAAGTCGCCGTGGTGGTCTCCTGGGAGGAGTACCGCAGGATCGCCGGCGTCCCGCGGGGCTTCAAGCAGTTCCTCTTGAGCGCCCCGGACCTGGATGTTCTGGAGATCCGACGGGCCGGGGAACCGGCGGAGCCCCTGGACCTGGAGTAGGCCGTGGGATTCTTGCTGGACACCCTTTTCTCGTCGTTGAGCACCGGCTGCCGGCAGCGGTGCGGATTGCGACCCAAACCGACCGCCGGACGGACTCCGGTTTGACGGACCCGTAACGCTGGCAGATTTGCCATTCGCTGGCCACGTGCTCTCGAACTCCTGCGGGGCCAGGTACCTCAGAGCACAGCGCCGCCGCCTCGGGTTGTAGAAGAGCCTGTCTCTGAAAACCTCTCGGCGGGACGGACCGGGGTTCCCAAAAATCGCGGAGCGATTTCTGAGGTGGTCAGCCTGCGGCCAGGGGGTCGTGCACTCGAAGGCCTGGAAACCGCCGGAAGTCGCGGTCCGTGGTGCACAGGACCGCACCGTGTTCCACGGCCAGCGCCGCCAGGTGGGCGTCCATCACCGCAGGGCCCCGGGCGCGGCTGTCCGCCACGAGACGGGACAGGACAACCCAGTGGCGCTCGGTGGGCTGCACCAGAGCCACCACCGGGCGCTCCAGCCAGCTCGCAACGCACGTCAGGGCCTCGTCAGGGGACAGGGGAGACTCGAAGGCGCGCGGGTGCGTGGCGATGCGGAGGAACGCTAGCACCGTGGCCCAGGGCAAGCCCACGGGCTGTGTTCCCGACAGCACGCCCTCGAGCCACTGGCGCGCCCGTTCGTGCTGAGGGAAGGACGCGTTGTACGCGTACAGCAGGAGGTTCGCGTCCAGGAGGATCACCTGTGAACGGGGCCCTCCAGTTCGTCCACCAGCTGGGCGATGCGGTCATAGTCGAGTCCGGGCCGCAGCCCCCACGGCCGCGCCTGGACGCGGAACGGAGGCGCCGCCTGAGCTTGCTGCCGGGCCAGCAGACCTCGCCGGAGGGTCTCGTTCACGACCTCCTTCCACGGCCGCCCCGTCCGGCGGACCTCCGCCCTCAGCTTCTCGGCCACGTCCTCGTCGAGGGTCAA
>Ga0197143_1001680_pt1 | contig 18174 bp, 10 predicted proteins | sample GBS70_MetaG_FD_148603 | JGI IMG/M metagenome (GOLD analysis project Ga0197143, IMG submission 148603) | Sediment microbial communities from Great Boiling Springs, Gerlach, Nevada, United States - GBS 70_MetaG | ecosystem: Environmental > Aquatic > Thermal springs > Hot (42-90C) > Sediment...
TGCGATTACGTCATCGTTACTTCCGACAATCCTCGTACGGAGCCAGCGGGGAAAATAATAGAGGAAATACTTGTTGGAATAAAGGAAACAGGCAGAGATAATTACAAAGTGATAATTGACCGGAAAGAAGCTATAAGTTATGGTATAAATATGGCCATGAAAGGTGATATTGTTTTGATAGCGGGGAAAGGGCATGAAAATTACCAAATTATAGGCACTGCGCGCATTCCTTTTGACGATAGAGCTGTGGCAAGAGAAATATTGTCTAACAGGATGAGGTATGAAAAAATTGTAGCAAACAAAAACAGCAACACATGGAGCCGATAAAAGTTGGAGAGATAGCAAAAGCAGTGAAGGGAGAAATTATCAATGGCGATGAAGAATCTCTTATATCAGAGATTTCTACCGATACAAGGGTTATGCGGAGTAGGGCTTTTTTTGTGCCACTTGTGGGGGAAAATTTTGACGGTCACGAATTTATTGAGGAAGCGGTTAAGAAGGGGTGTAGCGGTTTTCTCATCAGCGAGCACAAGTTGAAAGAAATAGATCTACGAAAGTTGCTTAATATTAACAGGAAATGCGCAATAATAACAGTAAAGGACACTCTAAATGGATTATGTGAGGTAGGAAGGTATTATAGGAATCTATTTGATGTGAAAGTTGTTGGCATCACTGGCTCGAATGGTAAAAGTACAACGAAAGAGATGGTGAGATGTATACTTGAAGAGTTTTCTCCCGGTAGAGTTTTGTCTTCTCCAGGCAATTGGAACAACCTGATAGGTATTCCTTTGACGCTATTTCAACTTAGAAAAACTCATGAGTATTGTGTGTTGGAGCTTGGTACAAATGCTCCTGGTGAGATTGAGAAACTTTCTTCTATCGTATCTCCCTGCATAGGACTCATTACAAATATTGGGCATGCGCATATAGGGTTTTTCTCCACACGATACAAAATTTATAAAGAGAAGAGGGCACTTTTCGACAATTTAAAAGAGGGCGGTGTTGCAGTATTAAATATGGACGATTACTATCTTTCTAGGTATAAACCTAAAAGGAAAATAAGATGCATAAAGTTCAGTTTTGCTGGTAAAAAAGCGGACGTATATGTGAAGGATATAAAACATCTTTCTTCGGGCATGGAAATAAGTTTTGTTTATGGCAATAAGGAGGGGAGAATTTTACTAAATAGTTTTAACGAACATGATGCTAAAAACTTGATTTCTGCGATAGCTTGTGTTTATTCTTTGTGTGTTCCGTTGGAGAAAATTATTGACGGGATGAAGAAATATCGTCCTTTACCGATGCATATGGAAGTAGTGAAGCATAACAGTGGCGCGATAATCATAAATGATGCATATAACGCCAATCCGGAATCTATGAGTAGCGCAATATCTACTTTTTGTAAGCTCTATGAGGATAGAAAGAAATATTTATTGCTGGGCGATATGTTAGAATTGGGCAATAAGAGCAAGTTGTTACATAGAAAAATTGCTTTATTCATTGCACAATATAGATTTGATAAGGTTTTTCTGTATGGCGACAATATGCGTGTTGCATATAAGATACTGGAGAAAGACGAATACTACAAAGGCAAAGTATTTCATTTTGAAGATATGGAGAACTTAGGCAGGGTATTAAAAGAAAATTTAGATGATAGCGTGGCGGTACTGTTGAAGGGCTCACGAGCTTTAATGTTGGAGAAGGTTCTTAGTAAAATATAAAAATTGTAAAGAGGGGCGGGGAAGAAGAAATGCTGTATTATTTGTTTTATGAGTATCTAAGGAAATTTTTCTCATTTTTGAATATTTTCCAGTACATTACTGTGAGGGCGAGCGGTGCTTTCATTACAAGTTTGTTGTTATCTTTACTGTTTGGTTCTTATGTGATAAAGCTACTTAAATCAAAAAAAGTTATACAGGTTATACGTGAGGACGGGCCTAAGCACCATATATCTAAATCCGGTACACCTACGATGGGTGGCATGTTGATAATATGCAATACAATTATTTCTGTGCTATTGTGGACAAAAGTACTTAACAGGTTTATATTAGTACTTTTGTTTTCAACAATTTATCTTGGTGTTTTAGGTTTTTTTGATGACTATCTTAAAATTTGTAAGAAAAGCAGCCGTGGTGTTCCTATAGGTAGCAAGTTTATTTTTCAAATGATACTTGCCGTGATAGTTTCTTCTTATTTTTATTTTTTCCCTCCAAATGCAAAATTTTCTACCCACATAATGATTCCATATCTTAAGGAGACGTTTGTGCAGCTTGGTTGGCTGTATATATTTTTTTCCTATCTTATAGTTATAGGCTCTGCCAATGCAGTTAACATTACAGACGGCCTTGACGGCCTAGCAATAGGAGTTTCTATAGTTTCTTATGCAACTTATGGGATATTTGCCTATGTAGGGGGAAATGTCAAGTTCGCAGAGTATTTGAAAATAGTATATGTTCCTGGTGCGGGAGAAATATCTGTATTTATAGCAGCGGTTATAGGTGCAGGGCTGGGTTTTTTGTGGTATAACTCGTATCCTGCAGCTATCTTTATGGGAGATATAGGTTCGCTTTTTTTAGGAGGTGTTTTGGGAATAGTGGCGTTGATGATTAAACAAGAGATTTTGTTATTCTTAGTTGGTGGTGTATTTATAATAGAGATATTGACCGTTGTGTTGCAGGTATATTTTTTCCGGAAAAAGGGTTATAGGTTGTTCAAGATGGCCCCCCTTCATCATCACTTTGAACTACAAAACATACCAGAGCCGAAAATAACTGTACGATTTTGGATAGTGAGCATAATATTTTGTCTTATAGCATTAGGAGCATTAAAAATCAGATAAATTTTTCGAGGTGTGAGAGTGAAGGGTGGTAGGATATAAAAAAGTAGCGATATTGGGTTGTGGTAGGTCGGGGAGAGCGTGTGCAAGTTTTTTGCTTAAGCATGGCGTTAAGGTTTTACTTAGCGACATTAATGAAAAAGTAGATTTATCCGAGTTCATGTCTTCATCAGGTGTTGAAATTGAGTTAGGTGGGCATACAGAAAAAATTTTAGATGCCGAGCTCATAATACTTTCCCCGGGTATTCCTCCGCAACTGCCTGTTGTAGAGAAAGCTATGAATAGTGGAATACCTGTAGTTAACGAACTTGAATTTGGTCTTTCTTTGGTTAGACCAAGATGTATTATAGGGATTACGGGAACAAATGGCAAGACAACCACAACGGCGTTAGTCGGGCATATACTTGAACATTATTCTGGCGAAGATAAGGTTGTAGTTGCAGGCAATATAGGGAGCCCTATTTCGTCTTTTATAGAAGCTATAAACGATGATACTATTTTAGTCTTGGAGATTTCTAGTTATCAATTGGAAACGTCTAAGAATATTCATGTGAACGTTGCATGTATACTCAACATTGCTCCGGACCATTTAGGTAGGCATAAGACAATGGAAGAGTATGTGCGGGTCAAGGAAAAGATTTTTATGAACCAGACATGGGGGGATTGGAGTATATTTAACTATGATGATGCAATTTTACGTCGCTTAGCCGAAAAATATAAAGATAGAAGCATATTTTTTTCGCGTAAAGAAAAAATTGATGGTATATGTATTGAAGGAGGAAATATAGTGTATGGCTTATCTCGTATACCTCTTTCTGTTGTACACCTTCCTGGAGAACATAATGTAGAGAATGTTCTTGCTGCGGTTTCTATATGCTATGCATTGAGTCTTCCGCAAGAGGCAGTAATTGGTGGGATTGACAGTTTTAGAGGAGTAGAGCATAGGCTAGAATTTATAGGAGAATTTGGTGGAGTGAGATTCATAAATGATTCTAAAGCGACAAATGTAGACTCTGTGAGAGCTGCTTTAGAAAGTCTTCCCGAGGAGAAAAACATAATATTGATAATGGGCGGACGGCATAAAGGTTCTTCTTATACAGCTTTAGGTCCTATCATTCAGAGAAAGGTCAAGTATTTATTGCTTATAGGTGAAGCAGCGGATGTTATTTATGAAGATCTTAAGCATGTGGCGGGTGTGGAGATTGTGCATTGTGGCGACTTAAGGACTGCGGTGAGTTGCAGTAAAAAGTTGAGTAAGCCAGGGGATATAGTTTTACTTTCACCTGGGTGCGCATCCTTTGACCAGTTTGTAGACTTTGAGGATAGGGGGCGCAAGTTTAAAGAGTTTGTTCGTGAAATTTTCTAACTATCTATTTGGATAGATGAAAACATGTAAAAAAATTGGAGATTAATTTCAGTAAATGGAGATATTTCCAGGGGAAAAATCTAAGTAAGTTCTGTAGTGTTTTATTTTTGCAGTTCTTGGCAGGCTGCACAAAACGAAGAAGAATTGTTAGATTGAGGTAGGGATGCTATGTTTACAATGGGGAAAGGTATGAGGGGCGGTAGGATTGGGCGATATCGGTACAACTATACAAAGAAGAGTTACCATACGTTTTGGGAATTCTTGATGATGGATACGAATTACCTTCTTTATAAAATCTTTAGAGCTATTTATTTCTATTTGAGAAGGTCGGTTAGAATAAAGACTGTAGCGCATCTTTGTAGAAGAAAATCTATAGATAATGTTTTTTTTACCATTTTGTTAATTTTGATATTGCTAGGCTCCATAATGGTATACTCTTCAAGTGGGCTATATGTAGATACAAGACCTAAGGTGGCTAAAAGTTCAACTTTTTTTATTTTTAAGCATTTATTATTTGTGTGTTTAGGTGCTATAATTTTGGCTTGTGTGATAAATATATCCTACAGAATGTGGTCAGCTTTATCTTTACCTTTGTTGGTGTTCAACACAATTTTGTTGATTTTGGTACTTTTTCTTCCTGCCAAGCGCAATGTCCACAGGTGGATAAATATATGGGGGTTCAACTTGCAACCATCTGAAATGGCTAAATTAACGGTAATAGTCTTCATTAGTACCTATTGCGATGTATATAACAGGTATATAAAAAGTTTTAGTGGGCTGTTACCGGCGATTTTTGTTGTGCTTTTTCTCGCAGGATTGGTATATAAAGAGCCGGACTTTGGCTCTTCTGTGTTATTGGTGGCTGTGACGTTGATTTTATTTTTCTTAGCAGGCGCTAAAGTGAAACACCTTCTCATTTTATGTGTACTATTTGCTGTTATAGGTGTTATTGGAGTAAAAACTCAAGAATATAGAAGTGAAAGGCTAAAGATATATACTAGGGAAGAGCCTTACACTCAGACAAGTATTACGAAGCGTGCGTTAGCCTCTGGTGGAATATTTGGCAGAGGCTTGGGCCGTAGTGAGATAAAGCGCCATCCCATACCAGATTTACAGACAGATTTCATATTTAGTATAATAGGAGAAGAGCTGGGGATAGTAGGGACGACGTTTGTGGTGTTGCTATTCTTATTGTATTTCTACAGGGGGATATGGATAGGAGTGCATGCACCAGATTTTTTTTCTCGTCTTATGGTTTACGGTGCAGTTTCGTTATTCACACTGCAAGCTTTCATACATATTGGAGTGAATGTTGGGGTTTTACCAGCAAAAGGCATACCTCTGCCATTTATTTCTTATGGTGGAAGCTCCTTGTTGGTAAATATTATACTCTCCGGCATAGTACTTAATATTTCCAAGTTTAGGGAGACTAAGGTTAAGATTCCGTGAAGGTACTGATTGCATGTGGTGGTACAGGAGGACACTTTTATCCTGGACTTGTCGTGGGAAAGAAGCTGCTCTCTCATGGTATAAACGTGATATTTGCGATAAAGAAGGGTGACGGCGGAAACCGGATTTTAAACAACGAAAAATTGAGATATGAAGAGATAGATGTTGTAGGTTTTCCACGGGGGTCCATATTAAAGTTTGCGTACACGCTATTTTTGTATAAGCTAGCGAAAAGTCTATTGCAGTCGCTGCAAATAATCATAAAGCATAAAATAGATGTCATTATATCTTTTGGCGGATATGTTTCTTTTCCTATTGCGCTTGCTGGCAAAATCTTAATAAAGCCTTTAATTATACATGAACAGAACGTTATTCCTGGTATGAGTAATAGAATATTGTCTCTGGTGGCAGATAAAATAGCAATATCATTCTGCGAAAGCAAAAATTTTTTTATACCAATTTTTAGAAAAAAAATTATTTACACAGGACTACCTATAAGGTTTAAAGATATTCCTCTTGATGCGAGTATGGCTTATAGAAAATTTTCCTTACTTCCTGGTAAAAGGAAACTGTTAGTATTTGGTGGTAGTAAGGGGGCACATAAAATTAATGTTGTTGTTTCAGAAACGATACTAAAATATTATGACGAGTTTAGAGAAAAGTTGCAGGTTATACACATTACAGGGGAGAGAGATTACGTGGAAGTTGCAAGAAGATATAAGGATATTGGGATAGAAAGTTGTGTGTATCCATATTTAGACGAGATAGGGTATGCGTATGTAGTAGCGGATTTTGTTATAGCGCGTGCCGGCGCTTCCACTGTGGCAGAAATATTGTATTTTAAAAAACCCACAATATTCGTTCCGTATCCGTATGCCACAGATGATCACCAAAAATACAATGTGATGAAGTTGCATGAATTGCATCTTTGTGAAGTTTTAGATGATGAGATGTTTACTGTTGATGTGGTGAGAGAATATATTCATAAGTTTATTGAAACAGATATAATAGATGTAATAAAATCCAATTTAGAGAAGTACAAGTATGAAATACACGATGAATTTTTTCTACAGCTAGTTGATAACTATAGGAGACACTTATCATGACTATACGGAGAAGGCTCTTTATTTCGTTTTTTATATTTGTCGTGTTTATCTTACTGATTGGGTTAGGGACGTTTTTTGTAGTGACACAATCAAATTATTTCCTTAAGTTAGCATTAGAAAATTATACTATGTTGGTGAATACACAAAATTTATATTTAGCCTTAGAGAACCAGAAACGCGCATTTTACGCATATCTTATACTTGGTGAGGAAATTGATAGACTAGAATACGAAAATTTATCTGAGATGATAGATAGAGATATTATGGCGTACCCAGATGAGGAAGCCAGGCGTGTATGTTCTGAAATGAGAAATTATCAGAAAAAAATAGTTGCTTTACATAGTAAACTTACAAAAGGCGATTTTCATTCATTTTTAGATAAGCAGTTTAACTCTATATCTACTCAAATGAAGAATATATTGATGAACAATACAGAACACTATAAACGCAAGATAGAAGACATAAAGGTACGCATGAGAAAGCTTTGTAACATAAGTTATCTGGCAGGTATTTGGATATTTGTGTTAGCATTAGTGTTGTCTTTGCTATTGACTCTGATGTTGTTTAAGTATATAGCAATCCCTCTTTTTGAGTTGTTTAAAGGTGTTAATATTATAGGAGGGGGGAATTTAGATTATGAAATACCTTTATTAAAGAATTCCTCCGATGAGTTATATGAGCTTACGGTGGCTTTCAACAAGATGGTTAAGGAGATAAAGAATTTGCAAGTGCAGGTTCTGCAAATGGACAGGATGTCGAGCTTGGGGCAACTTGCAGGTGGTGTAGCTCATGAGCTTAACAATCCCCTAACGGGTGTTATTGGGCAGACACAGCTCCTGTTGGAAAAATTTCCTCCCGATTCTCCTGTATATCAGACGTTGAAAAAGATAGAGCATGCTGGGCAGCGGTGTAGAAGAATAGTGCGTGCACTATTAGACTTTGCACGCCAGAAGGATTACGCTTTTGCAAAGCACAATATTCATCAACTTATTGATGAAGTGTTAGAGCTGAGTAGTTCAGACTTGCGTGCTGCCAAGGTAGAAGTAATAAAAGAATATGGAAAAGATTTACCTCCTGTTAACGTTTCCGGCTCTCATATCCAACAGGTCATACTTAATATTGTGACTAATGCTTTGCAGTCGATGGCTCCTAAAAATGGCGGTGTGCTGAGGATAATGACACGGTATCTGCCGGAAATGAAAAAGATTGAAGTAGAGTTCATAGACACGGGTATAGGAATAAAGAAAGAACACCTGCCACACATCTTTGATCCGTTTTTTACAACTAAAGAAGTGGGCAAAGGGACAGGACTTGGATTAACTGTGAGCTATGGGATAATACAGAAGCACAATGGAGAAATACTTGCATATAGTGATGGCGAAGGGAAAGGAGCGAAGTTTGTAATACGTTTACCAACAGAAGATGGAAGAGATTGAAAGAGCAAAACTTGTAGTTCTCATAGAAGATGACCCGGACGTTTTTGGTGTGATACTGCACATCTTTGATGTAAAATTTGGGAAAGACAAGGTTAAAGTTGTGCATATAGATAATGGTAATGAAGTATTTGAGCAGATGCCTATATTGTTGCGAGACGAGGTTTTTCCTGATCTGATAATATTAGATTTAATGTTACCCGGAGCAAATGGCTTTGAAATATGTAGTAGGTTGCGTGAAAGATTTGCAGATAGGCGCAAAGTGCCAATTTTGGCAATAACGGGTTATGATAGCGTGGAGAACAAAAAAAAGATTTTACAGGCTGGCGCTACTGATTATTTGCCAAAGCCTTTCGATATAGAAGTTTTTGTGAAAAAGATTAAAAAATATTTGTTTCCGGAAGCGAAACAAATATGAAAGTTAAATCGTATGTTATTTATGGAGATCGCCAAAAATAGGGGGGAGGGGGGATGAAAAAAATTGAGAGATGAAAAAAACAGTTTTAAAAGCAAAGCGAGGGTAACGAATTTACCGTCGAAAAAGTGCGTAATACCGTTTTTCTAGCTGCAATTTTTAATTTTTTTCGAAAATTTATCTTGATATTTGTGTTTAATAAGGTATATATTATTATATAGAAAACCTTAAGTTAGTTTATCTTATCATTGTTTCAATTTCTTGTTATGCTTTTAGAAAAAGCAATGAGGACAAGAGTAGTTATACTATTATTAGGCTTGCTTGTAAGTAGCTCTTATGGGGTTAAGACGCAAACCTGGGTTGAGAATTCCTATAATGATTTTAAAGATGGCTACTTTTATCGTACAACATACACTGTAGACGGCATAAAAATACGTCAATGGGACGATTGGTATGATTCCGCATGGGCTAAGCGTAAAGTTATAACTATAGACAACCGTAACAAAGAGGAACTTGTGGACTATCAATTGGAGTTAAAAGTAAACACTTATGAACTTATCAGGGACAACAAGATGCGTGCTGATGGTGCTGATATACGTATCACAGATGAGGACGGTAGAACATTACTTCCTATTTGGATTAATACTACTACACTAAATACTACTCAGACAGAGATATGGGTAAAAGTTCCCAAAATAGAGCCCACCATAAAGAGAATATACATGTACTATTGTAATCTTTCGACTACCACGAGCTTAAGTAATCGGGAGGCAGTTTTTGATTTATATGAAGACTGGGAGTCTGGTGTAATAGATCCGAATAAAGGTTGGCAAGTCTCTGGTAATTGTGATATATGTTATTTTGAAATTTCTACAGCTACTCCCTATGGCATATATGAAGGCCGTTACGCTGTGCAAAGTTCAGAAAAAGTGTCAGAGACACATAGGAATAACACGATCTCTTCTATCAGAATTAGTATACGGGTCACTATGAATGCACAAGTGATATTTGCGTGGGCTGCTTCAAGCGAGTCTGGCTGGGATAAGTTGAAATTTAAAGTTGACGGAGCTGAGATACCATATTATGAGATTTCTGGTAACAAGTCTTGGGAAGTAAAAACTTTCTTTCCTCTTTCGGCAGGTGAGCATACTTTAGAGTGGTCGTATGTGAAAGATATTGGTGGCCACGGTGGCGAAGATCAAGTCTATTTGGATACAATAATTGTTAGAAAATACACACCTTCTCCGCCTGTTGTAACCGTCACCAGTGCTGCAGAAGACGACTCGTACTCGCAGTATTTCCCAGAAGGTTTTTATTGGTCAAGCGTGCATGACACGGGCTCTGAGAATACAAAGATAGATTTAATTTCCTATACAGTGATTTTACCTCCGGTAACAAGTGTTACATTTGAGTACCGTGTTTCAAATTCGTCTTATGCTGTGTTAGCCGATCCACCCCCAGACTGGAATCGTTTGCCAACAAATAACTATACTCCTCCCCAGAGGGGTAGATATATTCAGTACCGAGCAATACTCTATGGTGGCGGTAGTAACACACCTACCTTTAAAGAGATGAGTATAACCTATAGATGTCCACCTCCTACACCTACTAATTTCAGAGGTGTAGTTATATCTACAAGCCAAATACTTTGGACCTGGGAAGATAATGCCAGTGGAGAGCTATTAGGGGAGACTACATATTTCGTATATAACGCAACAACATCTCTACGAATAGTATCTCTACCACCGGATACTACTGAATGGTTAGAAGAAAATCTTCCTCCAAACACCCGCTGCAGCAGGTACTGCGCGGCTGCAAATGAAGTTGGTGAAAACGTTTCTAATACTTTCTCATTATACACTTTATCACTTCCTCCGGATGTTTTTTGCAACAATAAATCTACAGGTGTATGGTATACGGATCCGTTTTTTACTTTTGTTAACAATCTGGGAGGCTTTGGGCAGGGGTATCTGGAATATTATGCTTATATGTGGACGCAAGAGTCCACATACACTTTTAAAGGTACAGAGCCCAAATGGTCTTCCGGGGAACTGAATTTACGTGCGACGCTTAATGGCAGCTGGTACCTACATGTAGAAAGCAGAAATGGGGACAACGTTGGTAATGGCCAGATGACCTTAGGACCATTTTATTTTAACGGTTCGCCATCTGCAATTACAGACCTCGTAGTGAAGCCCGGTAGAGGTAAAGAAGGAACAGTGACACTTACTTGGACTGCTCCATACTCTGATGCAACTTTTGGTAACCTTGTGAACGGCAAATATCGTATCCGATGGACAGCGGAGAGGGAGTTCAATAACGATAATTTTGAAAGTACAGGTTACGAACATGTTATTTCTACTACTGTACCGCAGGGTGCCGAACAATCGCTTGTTATAACTGGATTGATTCCTGGTGCAAGCTACTACTTTGCAATAAAAACCGAGGATTCTCAAGGGAATAAGTCTTATATTTCTAACGTCGTATATAAATATTCTTCAAAAGTGCAAAGGATTGTATTTGTTACTCCGCCGGAGACTTTCCCGGTCACAGGTAGAAGTAATATGATTATAGTTGAAGTGCGGGGTGAATATGATGAGCCAATACGTATAGCAGAAGAGACTGTTTTGACGTTACAAGTCTCAGGTTTTTCTAGAGGCGAATTTTCAACATTTAACGAGCCTTCCCCGGGTGACCCAAGCCAGTGGGGTGCTACACAGGTGCGTATACCTAAAGATGACACGCAAGCTTGGTTCTATTATAGAGATAAAGTTGCGGGCGTGCAAACTGTGATTGTAGATGAAACCCCGGATAAAGGTTGGCAACCTGCAGCTCAGCAATATACTATTATTCCTGGAGAGGCAAAGTATTTCACAGTAGAGCATGACGGCGAAGGTATAGTATTTAGTCGCGAAAGAGTAACTATTAAAGCAAGGGATGAATTTAATAATGTAGCTGTAAGCTACACAGGGACGGTCAAATTTGTCTCTGATAGTCTGGAGACAATTCTTTATCCTTCCTCGTATACTTTCACAAGTATAGATAGTGGCACTGTTACAATAGAGGTTCTTCATACCAAGGCTGAGAAAATACGAATAACAGCCTATGATGTCAATTATTCTACACTTACTACACCGGCTGAGGCAACTACGGACCTTATGTGGCACGGCTTAGTCTTTGAACCACAAGATGTAGATAATTATCCACCGGAGTACGTTGAACAAGCTAAAAGTAACTATGTAGGAATAAAGTTCACGATGAGAACCACGAAGGGCGAGTCCAAGTGGTCAAAATTGATAGTTACGCTTGGCGGCTCTTGTGTAAATACAGATATTTCCCGTGTTCGTCTTTACTTAGATAATTCATCAGCTGGCACTCCGGGTAAGCTAGATCCACAAGATTATAATTTAGCTTCAGCTTCCTTTGACTTATCAGGGACGGCAGTTCTTGAGTTTCCTTATGGGCAGCAATCTCTAAACACCACACCTAAAGTTTATTTTTTAGCCTTTGACGTGGCATCTGAGATTGAAGGTAGTACTGCGAAATTTAAAATTGAATCACCTGCCTCATTTGGTAATATTAGCGGTATACCGATGGCTGCTAATAACCTTCCATATGAGACAAGAGAATTCTCTTTAGAGAAGACTGGAGTTCTTGTGAAAGTATCTGCTGAAGATAAAGCTAAAGATAGGCAACAGGTTATTCAAGGCGAAGAGGATGTTTGTATGTTGAAATTAAGATTACGTACAAATGTTCAGGCAGTTGTGCGCTGGATGGGGCTGCGCGTAGACAGGACAGGGTTAAGTGTAGATTCTGACATTAGAGGTATAAAGATTTATCGCGATGCAAATGGTAATGGTGAGTTTGAGAGGTATATAGATAAAAAAATTGCAGAAAAACAAAAATATGGTGACGTGTATCCTTTTAAAGAAGGATACACCATTGTGGATATCCCTGATGAAGAAATAACTACAGAGGAGAAGACGTACTTCTTGGTGTTAGATATATCTCCTACTGCAGAAGAAAGTCATACCATAGGAGTTGAATTAAAATACGCTGCTGTGGAATATCCGAGGAAACCTCGTAATGTTACGTCAAAGAGCTATTTCATATTCAATGGTTTAAATGACGCTGAACCACCTTCTGAGCAAAATCCAGTGTTTCCTATTAAGTCTAGTGATAATAAAATTGCTGCCACAGTGGACGTTGTAACGATATATTCTGAGCAGCAGGCAATGGCAGAGATCTTACAAGGCGAAAAGAAAGCTTTTGTAAGATTCAGGTTACGTACGGACCCGCAGAGGTCACAAGCTAAAGAGTTAGCGGCAGCAGTTTTCACAGAAATTAAGCTTTCGCGTATAGGTGAAGCCAAGGATAGTGACGTTGCTGCAGTAATGCTCTATAAGGATAATGGTGATAGAGTATTTGTCGAAGGCCAGGATGAGCTAATAACTTCCGGAGAAGATAGATTTTCAAAAGGTGTTGCATCTGTGAAATTGACAAAATTGCAAACTATTACTACCAGTTATAGCGATTATTTCTTTGTAGTGTTGAAAATTTCAGAAGAAGCGACTCCAAACGTTTATGTGGGTATAGAATGTAAGCCGAGAGAGGGTAATGTTATTTTTAAATCACCGGATGTTATTGCTAACGATGCGCAACCTTTTATGGCCTCAACCATCATTCGTGAGTACCCGGATAAGGTTACGATTATTTCGACGTCCACCATACCATCAAGGATTGACCCAGGCGAGAAAAATGTGGTTGTTTCAAAATTGAATATTTATACTGAGCTAGCTTCTGCAAGGTGGTTTGGGGTATTGCTTTTTCGTACAGGGAGTGGTAAATATTCGGATGTAGAGCAGGTCAAAATTTATAAAGATAACGGCGATTATGTATTTGACGCAAGCAGCGATACTTTGCTGGGGTATAGCGTTTTCAACGCTACTGATGAGGCTAAGATAACTTTTGCGGCTCCGGAAGTCTTACGTCCTACTACACAAACGTATTACATTGTATATGACTTTCTTGAGAACATAGAAGCTGATAGGACCCATGGTGTCTTGTACAGTAATTCAGATTTTACCATTTCGGCACCGGATTACATCTTTCCACCTTTTGTGTTTTCGAGCGACCTTGCAAGAATCAATCCTATAAAGGTCTACACAGAATTTTATGATAACCCAACTAATTTGAAAGAGCTTAGGCAGTCCGATACTGATAAGGTATTGACACTTTTGACATTGCATACTTCTGTCTCTTCTATATCGCTTACCGGGATAGCCATAGAAAGGTATGGCACCTGTGCAGATACCGATGTTGCAAAAATTGAAATTTACTACGATAGTGATAATAACCGCAGTTTTGATAAGACAAAAGATCTCAAAATACAGTCCTCAGTTTCGCAGTTTACTAACAAGGTTGCTACGATAACGTTTACAAGCCCACAAATTCTTTCTAAGCAAAAACAGTCCTTCTTCATAGTAATAAGTATAACAAAAACTGCAGCACCAGATACACTGCTAGGAATAAGAATTTCAACGGCAACTTCTATACTTACTGCACAGCTTGGTGTAACACGTATAGAAGTGCAGCCACAAAACTTCCCATACGTTTCTACAGAGTATACCATAGTTTTCTGGAATAGGCCAACCATACCTGAAATTATTGGTAAAAGTTTCCATAATAATCCCAGTGAGTATACATTTACTTGGTATTCACTTGCTCCTGCAGGCATTGGTGAGCGCAGGTATGGTTTTGGCCGTGGCACAGGACTGAAGGATAAAGATAAATATGTCATTATTTCTACACAGCCCTGGGAAGGGGTAAATCTTCCGCAGATAGGTGTGAAAGAAATAACTACTGAAGAAACATTAGAATCTGATGGTAGAAAGAAGATAATGGTTACTGTGAAATGGGAAAACTTAAATCTGCAGCATAATGTTACTTATTATTTCATAGTGGAAGTGAAAAGTAAAGATGGCTATGTATGTTTACGTGCTGGAGAATTTTGCGTTGTGGTAGACACTTCTCCTCCGCCATCGCCGGGCGCCCTTTGGACAAATATAACAAAGGGGGTTTCTTTTACAGATACATTCTGGATCAACTGGGCACCTGTGGAAGATCCGGAATCTGGTATTGAGGTTTATGAGCTGCAGGAGCGTGTCGATCTTTCACAAACTTGGCAAACTGTGGATGGTAACATTCCTCCGGCGGAGGTTTCTTATAAACTTATTGGTAGACTACCGGGAAAGTTCTATTACTACCGCTTAAGAGCAAAGAATAAAGCTGGCTCCTGGTCTGAGTATTCTCCAGTCTTGAGAGTAGTTTTGGAAAAACCCGTTTCTCTCATTACGGAACAAAGTGTATTTCCTAACCCCGTGAGATTGCGAGAACACGGCTCAGTAAATATAGCCTATAATTTGTCTACAAACTCAACGGTAAAAATCACTATATATGACATATTTGGTAGGGTCGTGAGACGGATGGAGTGCAAGCCTGGAGAAAATGGTGGCAGATTTGGCGAGAATTACGTTTCTTGGGATGGCAAGAATGAGCAAGGCGAAAAAGTCTCTACAGGGATGTATATATGTATTATAGAAGGCACGGATGGGAACTCTAGTGAAAGAAAGATAACGAAAATAGGCGTTATAAGATAAGATAGGAAAAAAATTAAAATTATGGACATCAAAAGGGTTATGTTGATTTTTCCCCTGGTGGTGATGCTATTTTGTGTAGATGCTTTTTGTAGTGAAGGTGGCTTGGCAGGGACAATATTTTCTTTTGGTGTTGGTGGCCGTGCATTAGGTCTTGGGAAAGCGTATGTGGGCATTTCTGAAGATGCTAGTGCTATTTATTGGAATCCAGCTGCAAGCGCTCAAATTAAACATGCTGAGCTGTTGGCTTCACATGCTTTTCTTTGGGAAGGAACTATTTATGATTATGCGAGTTTTGCTATCTCTTTTGGCACCAAAGGTGTTGTTGGCATAGGCAGTGTGTTACTTTACAGTGGAGGTGCAGAAAAACGTTCTTTAGAAAATACTGTGGTAGACACTTTTGGCTTCTTCCAGTTGGGAAATATTTTATCCTATGGTAGGAAGGTTAGGAATAATTTATCTATTGGTGGAAGTATGAAGTACTTGTTGACCTCTTTAGATGTGCAGAGGATAAGTAATTTAACCTTTGACGCTGCTGTGTTTTACCAGCCCGTGTACGAGCTTAAATTAGGCTGTAATATCCAAAATATATTGAGTGTGAAGTTGCATGGTGAAACGGAAGACGTTATTCCAGTAATAATACGCTTGGGTATAGGATATAGATTATTTAAGGAAAGGATACTTTTAGCATTTGATCTGGAAAGACGTAGAAGCACTTTTGCCTACCATATAGGATTAGAAAGCAAAATTACAGATATGGTAAGGTTACGTGTAGGACAAGATAGCGAAGAGTTCACAGGTGGCGTAGGAATTAATATAAAAAACATAAACGTTGATTATTCGTTTTCTACACAAGTGTTGGGACTGTGGGGACTTACACACCGTCTCTCAGTGCTATATAAGTTTGGTAAATCGCAGCAACAGGCGGATCTCATATTACCAGAAATTCGTGTGGTTATTCCGGAAGAGCAGCTAAAGAGAGAATTTGAAGTGCGGTATCAAGACGGAATTGAAAAATATCGTAGTGGGAAGTATGCGGAAGCATTGGCTAAATTTACAGAAGCAAAGGCGATCTTTCCGGAAGATGTAGAAATCAAGTCCATCGTAGCAAAACTTAAGATAATAACCTCAATTATATCTGAGATGACGGGCAACGATAAAATTGCAGAATTTGTTCGTAAAGGACTAGAGTACTATATAAATGACAGAAATGAATACGCAATATTGTTTTTGACCTATGCTTACTCGCTGGACAAGAAAAACTACTTATTAGAAAGATTACTTAGAAAGATAGAAAAAGACACAGGGTATAGTATTGAATTATTACCCGGTTTTACAAACCTTGTAGAGCAGAAATTGTACGAGTCAGATACGTTATTGCGTACCAAGCGTGATACCGATGGTGCAATAAGGGCCTGCGAAGCTGTCATTTTGCTAGAGCCTACAAGTAAGCAAGCTGCAGAGGCGTATAAGCGTATGGGGACTGCTTACTTCTCTTTAGGTATGACAAGTAAGGCTGTAGAAGCTTGGGAAAATTCTATTAAAATAGTCCCTGATAATGACTTGAAAGAGTATATAGAGAAGTTTAAACGTGAAATGAGATAAAAAACACATTATAGAGTTCTACTTTTGTCGATTTTTTGTAGAGAATTTTGTGTTATAGATTTTTTTGAAAACTGGAAAAGATAATAACCGAGATACCAAAAGCGCTGCAAAAGTTTAAGGTAGAGTAGTTGTCCAAGAAATCCATACAGAGCGCTCTCGTGGGCCGTCAAATTCACAGAAATACACTCCCTGCCAAGTTCCCAAAAGGAGTCTGTTTTTTTCTATAAAGATGGTTAAGTAGTTGCCGACGAGTGTCGCTTTTACATGGGCAGGCGAGTTCCCTTCAATATGCCTATATGGGAAATTATGAGGGACAATTTTATCTAACATAGAAATAATGTCTTCCACTACAGAAGGGTCTGCATTTTCGTTTATAGTTAATCCAGCAGTTGTGTGTGGACAAAATATATAACATATCCCAGACTCTACTTTGTTGTCTCTTATTATTTTCTCTATCCTTTCAGTAATGTTTACAAACTCGACCCTCTTTGTCGTTCGTAGATGCAACTTTATGTGCATAGTTTTTTAATTTTTCTCCTATCTTTTATGGAAGTATTTTTAGCTCGTTGTTGATGATATTTATTGCTTCCGGCAGATGCTCATATTTACATTCTGGATCCCAGAATATCCAATTGTATACTTTATTGTCATATAATGCGCGGATTTGTTCTGCAATTTGCTTAGGACCGTACTTTACACCATACAGTGAGAAATGTTGCAGATAGGGACATAGCTTAAGACGCTCTTCTTTCAATATACCTAATGCATCTACTGTAGTGCGGCATACGGTTTTATAAGGTTCCCTGTTTGGATTATCTAAATTGTACATCCCGCGGTAATAATGCGAAGGATACATCATTGGGCAAACATAGTCTGCGTATCGTGATATGCTTGCAAAATGCTGCCCTATGCCCAAATCTCCAGATACGCTCGGTGTTAGTCCAAAAACGCACACGCTTATTGTCACATTCAGCGGCTTAAGCTCGTTAGAAACATATTTCAGGAATTCAATAATTATATTTATCCCGCTTGTCGAAGTATGATTCTCGTAGCTATAGCGGCATAATTTTATATTACCATCTGAGGGAAAACGAATATAGTCGTATTGTATTTCTTTAAAACCAATTTCTGCTGCTTTTTTAGATATCGCAAGAATGTAGCTCCACACTTCGCGTCTGTAAGGATCAACCCAACTGTGTCCTTTCCTGTCCTTCCATAATTCTCCAGAGTGGCCTTTTTTTACACCTAAATGTGGCTTACGAGAGCTCAGAAAGTCGTCTTTAAAGACCACAATACGCGCTACAGTCT
>Ga0197143_1001683_pt1 | contig 18154 bp, 16 predicted proteins | sample GBS70_MetaG_FD_148603 | JGI IMG/M metagenome (GOLD analysis project Ga0197143, IMG submission 148603) | Sediment microbial communities from Great Boiling Springs, Gerlach, Nevada, United States - GBS 70_MetaG | ecosystem: Environmental > Aquatic > Thermal springs > Hot (42-90C) > Sediment...
TGCAGAATTTGAAGGAACAGACCCGTTTGAATTTATCTCCTCTGTGCGGTGCGGAAATAGAAAAATGCCAGTATTTAAAGTCCTTTTCACAAACTTCTGCGAGAAAAACTGCCTGTACTGTGCGAACAGAAAGGACAGAAATGTAAAAAGGTTTTCCTTCACTCCAGAAGGTCTTGCGAAAACTTTTTATGAACTTCACAGGAAAGGGGTGGTTGAAGGAATTTTCATAAGTTCAGGAATCCACCATAATTCACTAAGGACAATGGAAAAAATCCTTGACACAGCCGAAATTCTTCGGAAGAAATACGGGTATAAAGGATTTATGCATCTGAAACTCCTTCCCGGAGTGGATACATCATCCATAGAAAGGGCTGTGGAACTGGCAGACAGGGTTTCCATAAACTTAGAAGCTCCCTCCCATAAGAGGCTTTCAGAAATAGCAGGTGAAAAAATATTTGATGACCTGTTCAACATCTTAAAAAAAGCCCACGAAATAAGGTCAAAAAAGGAAAAGAAAACGGGTGTTTGCACGCAGTTTGTCGTGGGAGCGAGTGGAGAAAGCGATTTTGAAATTATAAAAACTACCTTTCTTTTGAAAAAGGCTTTTCACCTCCAGAGGGTTTACTACTCTGCATTTTATCCCGTCCCCCAGACCCCTCTTGAAAATCTAAAAAGGGTATCTAAAAGAAGGGAATTCAGGCTTTATCAGGCATTTTACCTTATAAAAAATTACGGTGTTAAACCCGAGCATTTTTTATTTGAAAATGGATTCTTAAGAGAAGATGCTGACCCGAAAGAGGGAGTTTTCAGAAAAATCTTCGGAGAGGAATTAATTGAGGTCAACAAAGCATCCTTTGAAATTCTTACCCTCGTACCGGGAATAGGGATGAAAACAGCAAAAAGAATCCTGGAAGTAAGAAAGGATGTCAGAATAAAGAACTTTTATCAACTCCTCCGGCTGGGAGCAAATAAAAAGGCTTTGAAATATCTCCTAATAGATGGAAAAAACTATGCTATGCCTTTACTCTTCTGAAAGGGAGGAAATGCCACCTTTCCCAGTATAAGCCTTCTCTCAGGGTCGTTAGGTTTTTTCTTCAAAAGGCAATAACCCATCACCGCGAATCCCGCAGATTCCACCGATTTAGCAGGAAAACCAAATTCATCGGAAAGAGAAATGATTTTGAGTTCTTCCTTCAGACGATTTAGGAAATACACGTTCCGGGCACCCCCTCCGCAGAGGATAATTCTTTCCGGTGTATAAGGGGAATATTTTCTGATTGCACCCACTATACTCCTTACCGTTATCTCTGAAGCAGTGGAAACAATATCCTCGGGCGAAAGACTTCTTTTTTTTGATAAAAAAATCAACTTTTCTATAAAGGGAGCGCCAAAGTCCTCTCTGCCCGTGCTTTTCGGAGGTTTTTTTCTAAAAAAGGGATGTGAAAGCAACTCCTTTATTACCCATTCATCCGCCCTTCCTTTTGAAGCAATCTTCCCATCTTTATCCATCTCCTTTCCAAAAAGAATTTTCACCACACCGTCCACCACCATGTTTCCGGGACCTGTATCAAATGCAGACATCGGTTCCGAATTGATAAATGTTATATTCGCTATTCCCCCTATATTCACAACAGCCCTCTTTTCGTTGTTCGAGAAAAAGAATTCCCTGTGAAAAAAAGGAGAAAGGGGGGCTCCCTCTCCTCCGCCTGCAATATGAGCAGGTCTGAAATCTCCAACGGTAGTAATTCCGGTCCGCACTGCGATGACCGATATATCCCCTATTTGAAGTGTCCCCCTCACCTTAAAACCTCCCACTTTGATATACACCGGAAGATGCCTTATCGTCTGACCGTGTGAAGAGATAAGGAGAATTTTGTTTTTTTCTATCCCAAGAGACTCTATGAATTTTTTTGCAGAGAGAGCAAATAGTTCTCCGAGCACAAAGTTTGCATATGTCAATTCCTCAAGGGTTGTGATTTTTAAAATAAAATCCTTTACCTTGGAAGGATATGGATAAAAAGCACTGCTGACAAACCTGGGTTTCCTTTTGATTTCAACAAGTGAAACATCTATTCCATCTACAGATGTGCCCGACATCATACCGATTACGAAACTCATCTTCTATTTTGAACATCCAATCTTCTTAAGGATTTCTAATACCTGCTCAGGTGTATAACTGTGACAGGAAGTGCAAACAGCCCTTGCTGACTCTCTGTTAAGGAAGGCGGATTTATCTGTAAGGTGGTTATCAGGAACACTGTGACAATGAGCGCATCCCATCCCTTTTCTGGAATGAGGATGGTCGAGCCATTTCGTTATCCTATCAGCATGACAGGGAAGGCATTTTGAAGAAAGCTCCTCCAGTCCCGCATATCTCTCAAAATAGCCTTCTACAAACTTTTCCATCAGGGGATTTTTAGGGGCTACGGTGGGCTTCACAGCTATCAGGTCATATATAACTGTAGAAGGACTCACAACTCCCACCCGCACAAAGCTGAAAGGCTTCTTCCCGCTCATCTTCAACTGGAGTTTTCCGAGATGCTGCCCCCTTATAGTTGATTTCAAAATCAACGCTTTGCCTGCAACTGCTGGAGCGGTTAAGTAGGATTCAGAATGGGCTGAAATTACGACATCAACCCCTTCTACCATCGGAAAGAAACCCTCGTCATTTGAATAACCGAGATGGGAAAGGACAATTACCACATCCACATTCTCCTTTTTAGCCACATCCACTATTCTCGGGATTGTGATAATGGGTGGTTCAAGAAAGTAACCATCAACTTCCACCCCCGGGTGAAGAATTCCGGTTAAAAGCACCTTCCTCCTTTCAAATTTCTTTATGAGATAAGGAGGAAATGGATTATTTCCATTACTATCAAACAGATTTGCAAGAATGATAGGAAGATTGTTCTTTTCCCCTTCAGTTTTCAAAAACTGGAGCCCGAAAAAGAAATCCATCTCTCCGGGAGTCACAGCATCATATCCGATCTTTCCGAAAGCCTCCATAACCAATCTCGCTCTCAGGAAATGAATGAAAAGGTTATCTCCTGCGAACCCGGTCCAGTCTCCTGCATCTACCAGAAGAGCATGTTCGGAAAAAGCCTTCTCCCTAAGCACGAGGGTTTTTAGAATTGCGAGGTCTCCGAGATAATCTTCTGAAGTCCGAACTGACTTTAATTTCCCCCTTATATCCGCTGTGAAGAGGACAGTAAGGACATCTTCTTCTGCAATGAAGATATTGCAATTTAAAAAAAGACTAACCAAAGAGAAGGTTAACAGCTTCCTGAACATTTTTCACCTCCTTTAATTCTATATCATATTTTTTAATTTTCCCTAACGGCGGAACTACTGCTATTTCAAAACCAAGTTTTTTTGCCTCGAGAAGCCTCCTTTCGGCGCCCGTTACCCTCCTTACCTCCCCGGTGAGACCTATTTCTCCAAATGCCACAATTTTTGGACCGATCTTTTTGTTTTTCAAACTCGAAAGGACCGAAAGAAAAACTGGAAGGTCTGCAGAAGGGTCTCTGACGAAAATTCCTCCGGCAACATTTATAAAGACATCTTTTGTCCTGAGGTCAATCCCCAATTTGTTCTCAATTATTGCAAGCAGGATAGAAGCCCTGTTGTAGTCAATGCCTGTTGAAACCCTTCTCGGGGTTCCGAAAGGAGTATAAGATGTCAATGCCTGAACCTCAAGAAGGAAAACCCTGTTCCCCTCAATGTGAGGAAAGGCCACGCTTCCCGGGCTTTCAAGGGTTGATTCTGATATGAAAAAAGATGAAGGGTTTTTCACCTCCTCCAGTCCCATTTCTCGCATCTCAAATATACCTATCTCATTTGTGGAACCGAAGCGATTTTTTATGCTTCTCAAAATCCTCAGAGATGTGTTTCTCTCTCCTTCAAGATACAGAACGGTATCAACAATATGCTCAACGAGCTTTGGTCCGGCAATTATCCCCTCCTTCGTTACATGGGCAAGGAAAAACGCAGATATGTTTCTGCTCTTGCAGAATTTTGTGAGCCTCTGCGTTACTTCCTTTAACTGAGAGGGGGTTCCAGGAAGTGCAGGAATCTCGCATATCCTCATGGTCTGAAGGGAATCAAAGATTGCTACAGAAGGACCTGTTTTTTCAATTGCCTCTTCTATAGATTCCACCTCTACCTCCGGAGAAAAAAAGACATTTTCACCAGAAAAACCTATCCTCTTTGCCCTCATACCTATCTGGGAAAGGGATTCTTCACCACTTACATAAAGAACAGTATTTCCATTTCTGCTAAGAGCATCTGCCACCTGGAGCATAAGGGTTGATTTACCGATACCGGGTTCTCCTCCTATCAATGCCTGATTTCCGGGGACCAATCCACCACCCATGACTCTATCAAACTCTTCAATACCTGTTTTTATCCTCTCCTCCGCCTCCCCTTTTAATTCACTATACCTCTTTATTGTGGGAACCTTTGGAGCCCTTTCTTCCTTTTTGACTTCCATTTCCCGGAACGTATCCCATTCTTCACACCGGGGACATCTTCCAAGCCACTTCGGGGTGGTATACCCACAGATCTCACACACAAACACATTTTTCTTCTTCACAGGTACTCTACCGTCCTTCTGAGAACCCTTTCTTTCATTTCCCGGGGAAGGCTCAGTATACCGTCTATTTTCTTTAGCAATTTTTCCTTCTCCTCTGGAAGTTTACCATTGAGGTCAATGTAGTTTGAGACATGGTCGGTCAGAAATTCGGAATCCACATTCAGGTTCTCTATTAAAAGTCTTAATTCCTTCACAACCGTTTCTGGGGATGCCTCAATGAAATCTCCTTTCTCCATCTTTTCATAAAGTGGAGTGAAAGGAAGAACCACGAGAGTCCTTATCCTGATGAAATGGGGATTTATACGGTTTAAAACCTCAGCGGTATTCAAAGCGTGCTCCCTCCATCTCCTTTCCCCTCCCAGTCCGCTTATCACATACTCGCTCAATTCAAACCCGGCTTCCTTTGCCTTAAGACCTGCCTCAACTGCTTCCGATGAACTGATTCCCTTTTTTACATAACTCAAAATGAAATCGTCTCCGCTTTCAAGTCCAACGTGGAGTCTCGTGAGACCAGCCTCCCTTATGTCTTTTAAATCCTCAAATTTTTTATTAAGAATTGTCCTTGCCCTCGCATAACTGGTAATCCGCTGGACAGATGGAAATTTTTCCTTTATGTACCTTACAACTTCTATGAGAAGATGGGGTTTCATCACGAGGCTATCCGAATCGCCTATGAAGACGTTTTTTACATCTCCCTGAAGAAGCCATGGAATACCCAATGCAGCACCTATGTATCTCACATCTCCACCATATCCTCTAAGCCATGCCATTTCTTTTGCCTGGTCATAGATATCCCTCAAAAAATCAATGTCCCTTTTTATCTCCTCTACATCTCTTAACTGAAACTTTTCCGTCTTATACATGGCACAGAATTCGCATCTGTTCCACGGACAGTTTCTCGTTACCCTTATGAGGAGGCTGTAAGCTTCCGACGGTGGACGGAATGGGGGGCTTTCAAAAGGCATCTCTAAAAATCAAACACTATACCTACATATAAATTCTTGTCTGTAAAATCCCACTTTTCAAACTTATCACCGAAGGGATGAGATTTTCTGTTTATCTTCTGAACCACATATTCTGCATAAATACCTGTGTAATTCACGCCAAAATCCTCGTCCATTTTAGAAGCGTGCTTTTTATCAATAAAATCAAGTACAAGGATAACACCTCCGCCATAATGATACCCACTAACCACCCCTTTTTCTGTGGTTTTTCCGTCAACAATCTTCTCCATAAAGAAGTGCCAGTCAGCTCCTCCTCTTCCGTACGGAATGAGAGGCTGATCTCTCATGAACTCAAGTCTGTAAAACAAACTCCACCTCAATGGAAAGAGGTAAAAAATGTGATCCCTTGCTGAAGAAGGTTCATAGCCTCCGTCCTTCTCTATTAAACCGTATCCCTTCTCCCTGAAAAATCCGCCCCTTATAGATGTTCCGAGAACTCCAAAGTATTTGAAAAACTCAAATCCGATTTCTCCTTCAATCATGAAATGCCCGCCACTTCCATAGATCTCATCCCACATATACCTGGAGAGTTTGTCGGGATAGTAATTCGTCCCTGAAAGGCTTACTGTCCAGTTTCTGGGAGATTCTGAAAATCCAGGGTTTACCCAGAAACCAACAAGCAGGCAAATGAGGAGTATTTTCTTCCTCAAGACAATGAAGGGTATTATGAATAAAACGATGAGAAACCTGTCGTCAAAAACATAAGAAATAATCCTTGAACTCTCCTTTACAAATGGTGGAAGAGTTTTAAAACTCCTGAAAAAAGAAGTGTAATAGAAACGAACCGCTTCTCTTCCAGGAAAAAAATGCTTCATGGAGTTTCTTATGCTCCTCAAAATTTCAAAACTTCCTTCTGGATGAAGGAATGTTATTACACAGCCCCCTTCTTCATCTATAACTTCCCCTACCCCCAGGGTTTTATAGGGTACTCCTTCGATCTCCGGAGACAATGGACTCGCCATATCACTGTAATCCACTGCCCTTATTGAAAGGAAATACCTTTCTCCATTCTTAAGCCCTGAAAGGGTATAAGAAGTTGCCTCTCCTGAATTCACATCAACTTCGCGGGAATAGAGTTCCGTAACTGGAGATGTCACTGGTGAATCCGGATTCCTTGCTTCCCTCCAGTAGATTTCAAATCTCTTTATGTCTCTGTCAGGATGTTTATCCCAGGAAAGGAATAACAGGGAATCTCCTCCTCTTGCTTTAAAACCCGAAGGGATATCTGGTACATCATCGAGAGTAATGAGTATGCTCGTGCTTATTACATTTCCGCCTCCGGAAGGGGTAACATATATATAAACATGGTAATCTCCATCTCCTTCTTTAAAGTCTATCCAGGGTTTTATTTTCGTATAGATGTATGTATTTGATGTAATGTTTCCTTCGGCATTTTCTGAGATGAGTTCTCCTGTTCCGATTTCCCCGCTTCCCCCCACTTCTATTCTGAATTTTCCTGCCGTGTCCGACTTCCATTTTATTGTAATCTCCTGCTTCTCTGTAACCGTGCTCGAAGGTGTAATTTCTTCAATGGTTATAGTGCCTGCTTTCCCGCTTTTTACCATTAAACCGATAATAAATACCGAAATCAAAATTTTTCTCATAAATGGAGTATATCAGTTAAATTAAAATCATTCAAGTATTGTCTGTAGTGCTTTTTGAAAAACCCTGGGTTTAATTTTAGGGGTTTTGTTCTGGGTTTATTTCTGATGTTTCTTTCTGGATTTTTTCTTCCACTTTCCTATTTTCTTCTCATCTTTTCATCTTTCAATTTGAGAACACCCACAATGTAAAGTTAATTATTCAACAAAGCAAAAAATCAAAAACTTTACCCCAAAATAACTAACTCTATTTTTATTCCCCTTTCTCAAAAAATCAAAAATCCTCCCAAAAAACTCCCAAAAATAGCCCTACTTTTTCAGAGGTCTCTCTGTAGAAACACACATACGTCGTTACCAGGGGGGAGGAGGGTGGAGATTTGAGTTAAATGGGATAAAACTGCATCAGGAGTTTGCTTTTCTGGTTATTAGAGAGTGTTTTGAGGTCAATGGAAGAAGTAGAAGAATTTTTAAACAATGCCTTAAGGTTGATTTATATCTACAACTTAAAGAGAGCTCACTTGGGAAGATATATGAACGGAACCACACCCCACGAAAAATTAAAATCCCTCCTCCCAAACATGAAAGAAGACATGGCTATCTTCCCTTGATTATAGTGGATGAAATCATCCCGATTTGCCAGCATATCCCCTTCGCCAGAAAAGATAAAAAATAAAAATGACATACTTACAAGATTGTCATGATCTATATGCACAGTACAAACGCAACCTGTGTTAAAAAGACGAAAACTTTCATCCTGAATTATCAAACTTTTTTCAAGGGTTCCTTTTAAGGGGTGAACTTGAAAAAGAATTTATTTTCACTATCCTTTAAATGAGATGAAGGTATTAGGAATATTTCTCATCCTTTCCCTCACAGGAAGAGATGTAATAGAGATGGTGAGAAACAGAAACTCTCCAAAAAGCGGGATAGTGCACATAAAAATGATTCTTATAAACAGGGAAGGGAAAATGAGGGAAAGGGAGTTTATAACCTGGTCGAAGAAGGAGGGAAATGTTTCAAAGAGCATAACAAAGGTTCTTTCTCCCGCAGAGGTGAAGGGGAAGGGATTTCTGTGGATCAAGAAGGGAGAAGATGTGACGCAGTACATCTACCTTCCTGAGACGAAAAAGATGAGGAGAATTGGCGTGCAGGAAAGAAGGGAGAGTTTTCTGGGTTCAGACCTTTCATATGAGGATTTGAGACCCCGTCCCATCGACGATGATACCCATAATCTTCTTAAAGAAGAACAATGCGATGGAAACATATGTTATGTTGTTGAGAGTATTCCCAAGGACCCTGAGAGTTCTGTTTATGGAAAGGTTGTATCCTGGATAAGAAAGGACATACTTATTCCGGTAAAGGGAGAGTTCTATAACAAAAAGGGCGAATTCTACAAAATAATGAAAGCTTTAGAGATTGAAAAGATTGGAAACTACTGGGTTACAAAAAAGACAGAAGTTGAGGACCTTTCAAAAAAGCATAAAACAATAATGGAATTGATCGATGTAAAATTTGACCTTCCAATTCCTGAAAATACATTCACAGAAGCGTTCTTCGGGAGGTAAGATGATGTATTTTATAACGGTCATACTGAAGAACCTTTTGAGGAGGAAATTGAGAAATATTCTCACGGTAGTGGGAATTGGAATAGGAATTGGAGCGGTTGTCTCCCTTGTCTCCATAACGGATGGATTTATGAAGAGTTTTACTGAGATGCTGAAATCAAGAGGAACGGATATTGCTATCACGAAGGCGAAAAATCCCGATGTCCTTTTGAATTCAATCGATGAATCCCTGGCGGATGAACTGAAGAAAATCCAGGGTATAGAATCTGTGTCAAGGGTTCTCGTTGACCTTGTGACAATTGAAGATTTACCCTCTGTCATGATTTTTGGATTTGACCCTGAGGAGTTTATATTTGAGCACTTTCAGATAATTGAAGGAAGAAAATTCACAAGAAACGAAGAAGATGCTGTAATGATTGGGAAAATTCTCGCAAAGAACCTGAACTTGAAGGCAGGAGATAAGGTGGAGATAGAGAGGGAGATTTTTAATATAGTTGGAATATATGAAAGCGGAAATGTGGTTGAAAACGGCGGAATAGTGATGAACCTGAAAACCCTTCAGAGGCTCATGAACAGGGAGGGATATGTGACAGTGTTCAACATAAAACTTCAAGACCTTGACTTGGCCGATTTCGTCATAAGAGAAATAAAAACAAGATTTCCCAATCTGGAAGCAATGACTTCGGAGGAAATTACGAGAAACAACGAGGGGTATAAGATGGCAAGAGCCCTTGCATGGGCAACATCTTTTATAGCACTCTTTGTAGGAGCGCTCGGGACAATGAATACAGTTTTTATGTCAGTTTTTGAAAGGACAAAGGAGCTGGGACTTCTGAGGGCTATTGGATGGAGGAGAAGGAGAATTACTTTCATGATACTAGGCGAAAGCATTATCCTTGGCATAATAGGAGGGCTCCTGGGGATGGTGATAGGAGTTATAGGAGTTCATATGATAAACCAGATCCCCATAGTTAAGGGTGCTATTGTGGGTGATTTTTCAATTTCCCTCTTTTTAAAGGCGACTGCCATTGCGGTAGGAATGGGCATATTTGGTGGGCTTATACCTTCTTCCTGGGCTTCGTCCATCTCTCCTGCCGAAGCATTAAGATATGAATGAAACAATTCTAAAAGCGGAGAATCTTGTAAAGGAATACGAGGAAGGAAGGGTAAAGGCATTGAGGGGCGTGAATCTGGAAGTAAAGAGGGGAGAGTTCGTTGCCATAATGGGACCAAGTGGATGCGGAAAGTCAACCCTCTTAAATATGCTGGGAGCCCTTGACCGTCCAACATCAGGAGATGTAATAATTGATGGTGAAAGGATTTCGCAGGCAAAATCTCTTGATGAGATAAGGCTTAAAAAAATAGGTTTCATATTTCAGGCTTTTTACCTGATACCTACCCTCACAGCCCTCGAGAATGTTCAGATTCCAATGATAGAAGCAGGAATTCCGCGAAAGGAAAGACTTAAAAGGGCGATGGAACTTTTAAAGACAGTGGGACTTGAAGACAGGATGTATCAGATACCGCCAAAATTATCCGGGGGAGAGAGACAGAGGGTGGCAATAGCAAGAAGCCTCGCAAATTCTCCTTTAATACTTCTCGCAGATGAACCTACAGGGAACCTTGATTCAAAAAGTTCTGAGCAAATAATCTCCCTTCTAAGGGAAATAAACAAAAAGAAAGGAATGACAATAGTGCTTGTGACACATGACTCCACTGTTGCATCATACGCTGATAGAATTGTGAGAATGAGGGATGGGATGATCTATACATGAAAAAGAGGGTGGCTCTTATAGCAATTGGGGACGAACTGCTTTCAGGGAAAATTCGGGACGAAAACCTCTTTTATGCAGCAAACAGACTCACGTCCCTTGGAATTGAGGTCGTTGAGGAAAGGATTACAGGAGACAATGAAAAAGCCATAATTTCAGCGTTAAAAAGTGCTTCTGATGTTGCGGATATCGTTCTGGTAAGCGGGGGACTGGGACCTACAGAGGATGACAAAACAAGAAAGGCTGTTTCAAGGCTCCTTAAAAAGAGGCTCATTTTAAAGAAAGAGGTTTTGAATGCACTTTCTGAGAGGTTTGAAAAAAGGGGATTAAAAATGCCCCTTTCAAATCGAAATCAGGCTCTCTTTCCTGAAGGAGCAAGGATCATTCCAAATCCTGCTGGAACTGCTCCCGGTTTTTCCCTAAAATACAAAAAATCCCAGATGTTCTTCCTTCCAGGGGTTCCTTCTGAGTTCAGGGCTATGCTCGAGGATGTGATCAAACGGATCGGAAAGGGAAGGAGTTTGAAGACGAAGAGGTTTAGAATTTTTGGTATTCCTGAGTCTGAAATTGCCGACAGACTGAAAGGGTTTTCAGAACTCTTCAAAGAATGTAAACTCGCTTTTCTGCCATCCTTTCCTGAAAACATAGTAGACATAACCGTTCTTTCAAGGGATGAAAAAAGGGCAGAAAAAATAATAGATGAAGCAAGGGAGTGGATAAAAGAGAGGCTCGGAGATTTCATCTATTCAGAGGGAGAGACCCTGCCTGAAGTTGTTGGAAACCTTTTAAGGGAGATGAACTGGAAAATAGGAACTGCGGAATCTTGCACAGGAGGTTTCCTCTCTTCCCTCATAACAGATGTCCCGGGAAGTTCCGATTATTTCAGAGGTGGTATTGTATCCTACTCTTACGAGGCGAAGTCAAATCTGCTCAAAGTCGATTTTGAATTTCTTGAAAAAAATGGTGCTGTGAATGAAAAGACTGCAATTGATATGGCTAAAGGTGCTTTAAAGGTTCTCAATGTCGACATCGCTCTTTCAACAACAGGTATTCTTGGACCGGGTAAAGGGGGAGAGAAGGAGGAAGTGGGAACGGTCTTCGTCGGAATTGCCTGGAAGGGCGGTGAATTTTCAAAGAGGTTTTTCTTTCCCCTCGGCGACAGAAGGGCAAAGAAAATAATATTTTCCTACTTTGTCCTTGATTCATTGAGGAGGCTCCTTTTAGCCGAAAAGAGAATGAGGGATTCCAAAGAAGTCATAGAGAAGGCAAAAGTTGAGGGGATTGCATTTATGAAGAAGTGCCGAAACGGAAAAAATCCTCTTTTCTTCTTTTTGACCGCAAATCCTCCCACAAAGGCTCACAGGGAAATCGTAACTGAAGCAGTGCAAACCTATTCTTACGACGAAGTAGTCGTGATGCTTGACATTTACCATGCTGACAAATCTGTTGAAGAAGTAAGTCTTGAGGAAAGAATGGAAATGATAAGACTTGCTTTTGACGGGGTGCCCAACCTTTCTTTCGGAATTTCATCAAAAGGGCTTTTCGTTGAAAAACTTGACCTCATAAGGAAAATCTGGAAATCGGAAAAAATCACATTCCTCGTGGGTATGGACACAATGCTGAGAATTCTTTCTCCTTCCTTTTATCAGGACTTTGACTCTGCGATGGAAAAACTTTTTGAGGATTCTAATTTTATCGTTGCTGAAAGAAAGGATATGGATGAGAAAAAAATTGAAGATATTTTCAGAGAAAGAAATCTTGAGAAATATCTGGGCAGGATAAAGGTCTTAAAGACTCCATCCCCTTTAAAGGAAATATCATCCACCGAGGTAAGAGAAAGGATAAGGAGGGACGAGCCCGTTTCAGACCTTCTTCCTCCAGGGGTGGAGGAATTCATAAGAGCAAGAACCCTTTATAAGAAGTAAAAAACCCGAAAAGAAAAATGTTCCCTTCAACAATTGCGAGGGTCTACAAGATTCTTGGCCATCACAAGGAGGTTGAAAAATATCTTGAAAAATTGAGAGAAGCATATCCCGTTCCCAGATAGAATTTGAAGTGCTTTTTAAACAAGGTTAAAATTTATAAAATGGATTTGAGAAAAAGATATGAGGATTTTATGGAGAGTGTGAGAAAGAGAGCGGAAGCATGCGGAAGGAATCCATCCGAGATAACGGTAGTTGCTGTATCAAAAACCTTTCCGGTGGAAGCCATACTCAATCTTTTTTCCCTTGGCCACAGAGATTTTGGAGAAAACTACATTCAGGAGGCAAGAAGAAAGATTGAAGAAATAAACTCACCCCGGATAAGGTGGCATATGGTTGGGTCCCTTCAAAAAAACAAGGCGAAATACATGCCCTCTCTTTTTCAGTGGTTTCACGCCCTTGACTCTATTGAACTTTTAGACCTCCTCTCAGATAGGTTTGAAAAGGCGGGAAAAAGTTTAAACCTCCTCATCCAGGTGGACTTCACCGGGAAGGAAGGAAGAAGCGGGGTAAAGGAGGAAGAAGTCTTTGAACTTGCAAAAGCCTGCCTTGGTAAAAAGGGAATTTCCCTCAGAGGTCTTATGACGCTTCCTCCCCCGCCATCAAAACCGGAAGATTCGAGACCATTTTTCAGAAGGCTTAGAGAATTAAGGGATGAGTGCATCAAATCAGGGATTCCTCAGGAGTTCATGAAGGAGCTCTCAATGGGCATGAGCGATGATTTTGAGGTCGCTATTGAAGAGGGCGCAACAATCCTTAGAATAGGAAGAGCAATATTTGGAGAGAGAAATGTCTGAAAGAATAGGAATAATAGGTACGGGAGCGATGGGAGGAACAATCGCACAAGCCCTTTTTGAAAAGGGAATGAAAGAGGTTTATCTGTTCGACATCGTTCATTCAAAGACGGAAGAAATTATCAAAAAAACAGGTTTCAAAGAAAAAAGGGGGATTGAAGATTTTAAAGACGAGGATCTGGTGATAGTGGCTGTCAAACCCAGAGATATAGAGGATGTCCTCCTCACACTCAATTCCTCTATGAAAGATGGGGGATGTGTGCTCTCAATAGCGGCCGGAATAACAATCAAAAAAATAAGGGAGGCAATGAAAAGAAATACCATTCATGTAGCAAGAGCGATGCCAAATGTTTGTGCAGGAGTGATGGAGAGTGCCACTGCCCTTTGCTTTGAGAAAGGATTTCCCGAGGCATTAAAAAAGTTATCTCTCAAAATCTTTTCCGCCCTTGGAAGGGTTTATGAATTTGAGGACGAAATCTACATGGATGTCTTCACATCTATCGGAGGAAGTGGACCCGCTATTGTGTGGAAATTTCTCAAGGGAATTGAGGATGCAGGCGTTCTCATGGGCATACCGAGGGATAAAGCCCTTGACATAGGGATACAGGTCCTTTACGGGTCTGCAAAGCTGATAAGGGAGAAAGGTGGGACCCCTGATGACCTTATAAAGCTTGTCACCTCTCCGGGAGGCACAACTGTAGAAGCCCTTTACCACCTTGATAAATCGGGATTTAACGGGATCCTCATTGAAGCACTTGTTAAGGCTTTTGAGAAGGCTTCAAAGCTGGGTAAAGGCTGATGTTTATTCTGGGGAATTTCCTTATTGCGCTCGGTAAAACCCTTGCAATCGGCATAAAGGTGTACATGGTATTCATCATCCTTTCTGCCGTGTCTACCTGGTTTATGGTGGATCCATTTCATCCCTTGATAAGATTTTTGAGAGCAACCACTGAACCTGTTTTTTCCAGGGTGAGAAGGTTTATTCCGTCCATCGGTTATATAGACCTCAGTCCGCTCTTCGTTCTCCTCATTCTTTTCTTTCTTCTTGAATTTCTTCCCCCTGCCCTTATCAGAATAGGGAGGGGTTTGCAGTGATAAAATGGTGTGGCATAGCGCAGGGGGTGTTTACATAAAAATTTTTTTATGATAAAATTTTTTTATGATAAAATTTATTCACAAAAACTCAGGAGGTGAAAGATGAAACTCACACCGATGGAGATAGTTCAACAGCACTTCAAAAGGGTTTGGAGAGGGTATGACCCCAGAGAAGTTGATGCCTTTCTTGAACTCGTTAAATCGGAAATGGAAAGTCTTCTTACCGAAAACGGTGCATTGAAGGAGGAGATCAAAAGACTTGAGGCAAGGCTTGAGGAATTCAAGGAAAGGGAGAAAAGCCTGAACAATGCCATAATGCTCGCTCAGAAAATAAAGGAAGATATTGAGAAGAACGCGAGAAAAGAGGCTGAGATTATAATATCGGATGCAAAGATGAAGGCTCAGGAAATAGTAAACAGTGCACAACTTCGGGCTATGGAACTTATAAGCGAAATAAAGGAACTGAAGAGACAGAAGGTAATTTTTGAAAGACATCTCAGAAACCTCATAGAGACCCATTTGAAACTTCTTGAAAGTGAGGAAAAGGAAGAGATGGAGGAAAAGATCGAACCGTTTATAAAATCCCTCGGCATAGGGAAGGAGGATAAAAAGTCCTCCAAAACTTGACTTTAAATTTTTTATGACTATTTTTCTTATGTCAAAAGGAGGAGAGAGGATGCCTGTTTATGAATATTATTGTGAAGGGTGTAAAAGGACTTATGAAATAGAACAGAGGATTTGGGAGGAGCCTATCCGGATATGCCCAACGTGTGGTTCCGTAAGATTTAAAAGAATTATTTCTCCTACCAGTTTTGTATTAAAGGGGTCTGGATGGTATAAAACCGATTATACCGATTATGGAAAGACAAGGAAGAAAGAGGAAAAGGAAGAAAAGGCAAAAGTTGACAAAAATGATTGACAATGAAACCTTTTTATTTTATAATATATCTAAAAATAGAAAGAGGTAGAAAAAGTGAGATGCCCAAGGTGTAAAGGACTGATGTTGATGGAGAGGTTTCAGGATACTTCTGAGTTCTACAATGCATGGCATTGTCTGAACTGTGGGGAGATAATTGACAGCAATATAATAGGAAACCGTCTTAACCCTCCAGATTATAATCCGAGGAAAAAACCGAGAAGAAGGCGGTCTAAAAAGGTTTAATATAGCCCACACTTCCTCCCTCCCCTCCTAAGTGGGGGCGAAATGCCCCCACTTTTATTTTACTCAAGATTTTTAACCGTAACCCGTGGTTTCTCAAAAAGGGAGGAAATGTTTATTTTAGCAATCCCTTCGGACCTGAGAAGGATTATGTGAAGGGTGTAGGTGCCCCCTCTGTTGAGTGTTATAATCCAGCCGAACTCTCTTCTTTCCTCGTCATAAAAGAACTTTTTACTGATTTCCCTCTCTTCTTTTAAAATAACGAGAAAGTCCTCACCTTTTCCCCTTATTCTGAACCATCTCGGAGATTCTAATCCATCAAGAGGCTTTTCAACTTCTGAGGTTTTGCCGTTTATTAGACCCTTTACCTTTGAATTTTCCACCTCAAGTATGCTCCCGTCTATTTTTTCATTGAAATCCATGGTCAGAATGAGTTCTGATGAACCCGATGCAAAGATTTCCGGGATATAAAACTTTAAAGGAATCTTGACAGCATCCTCGTATATTTCTACAAAGGTTTCTTGAGAAAAGATATTTTTTCCTCCGGTTATTTCCATGTCCAATCTTCGTTTTATAAAACTTCTCAAAGTTCCCTCTTTATAACCCGTGATATCTCCTGAAAAATTCTCCTCGGTTTTGAAAACTTTCCACCTTCCCAGCACAGAAAGGTTCAATTTCATTCTGAGGCGGTCAATGATGTTGGGACCATCTTTTATACTCAAAAAGTTAAGGATCGCAGGATAAGATAAATCTGTAAAACCAATGGAGAAATATCTACCCTCAAACACCCTTTTTTCCCTATCGTATCTTCCATTTTTCTGAGTGCCCTTTCCTCTTTTTGATTCAAGGAGGTAGAGATATCTTCCATCTACCTCTATTTCGCATCCCTTAATCCCTTTGAAGTGAAATTTCTCTCCCGGAGATTCCTTGTAAAATACCAATTCGTCATCCGGGCTTATATAAAGGTCACCCTTTTCCAGAACATCTCCTATCCAGTCTCCTGCCCTCAATATCCAGTCCATTCGGTAATTCCCCTTTCTCCTTTCATCAATCTGAAATGGAACAGGGACCAGTTTTCCACTGGAAACCTTAAAAAGCGACACATCTTTGAGACTTGTCCAGAAGAGAGAGGAACACTCTTTTAGTTCCACTGACAGAGGAGAGAAAGCTATAAAGAGGTAAAGGAAACCAGTGATGGTTTTTCTCCTTTTATTCAGCGAGTTTTCTAAAAAAACAGGTCGTGTTCCCTGTATGACAAGCAGGTCCTTTCTGCTCAACCATATATATCAGAGTGTCTCCATCACAATCATAAAGGATTTCCCTGACCTTCTGGAAGTTTCCCGATGTTTCACCTTTCATCCAGAGTTTCTTCCTCGACCTGCTGTAATAATGGGCATAACCGGTTTCAATGGTTTTCAAAATCGCCTCTTCATTGGCATATGCAACCATCAAAACCTCACGGGTTGAAACCTCCTGAACGACCACGGGAATCAATCCATTTTCATCAAACTTCAACTCTTTTATTTCTGCTGTTTTTTTCACTATACCGTTTTCTTCAAAGGACAGTATTCACCACACATTGTGCACACATCAGAAGAAGGAGGTCTTTCTTCTCTCATCTTTCTTGGTTTTTCTCTGTCTACGGCAAGGGAAAACTGCTTTTCCCAGTCCAGTTTTTTTCTGAAAAATGAAAGTTCATTATCCCATTCTTTTGCCCCCTTTATTCCCTTTGCTATGTCTCCCGCATGGGCTGCTATTTTTGCTGCGATAAGTCCTTCCTTTACATCTTCAAGGGTGGGAAGCCTTATGTGCTCAGCAGGTGTAACATAGCATAGAAAGTCAACCCCATGCATTGCGGCAACTGCCCCTCCAATGGCTGATGTGATATGGTCATACCCGGGTGCTATATCTGTCACAATTGGTCCGAGTACATAAAAGGGAGCTTCTCTGCACTTCTCCTTTTCAATTTTCACATTCCTTTCTATCTCATGAATTGGTATGTGACCAGGTCCTTCCACCATAACTTGAACCCCTTTCTCAAGAGCTCGGGGTATGAGTTCTGCAAGGGTATCTAACTCGGCAAACTGCGCCATATCGGAGGCATCTGCTATTGCACCCGGTCTCAATCCGTCTCCGAGGCTCAAAGTGATATCATACTCCTTCGCAATGTTCAAAACTTCGTCAAAGTTTTCATATAAAGGATTCTCCTTTTTGTTATGAGCCATCCATTCGATCATCATGCTTCCGCCTCTGCTCACCACTCCTACGAGCCTTTTTGCTTCCTTTAGTTTTTTTACCGTTTCTTTTGTAACTCCACAGTGAATAGTCATAAAATCGACACCCATTTCGGCGTGTAAGAGTATTGCTTCAAAAAACTCACCCGGCTTCAGGTCAAGAAGAGACTTCTTTTTATTTTTTGCAAGAACGGCTGCAGTATATACAGGGACCGTTCCCACAGGAAGGGCTGACTTCTCAATGACTAACTGGAGCATATATTTTACATCACCGCCCACGCTCAGGTCCATTATCGTGTCAGCACCGAATTTTTCGGCAATCTCCAGTTTTTTGAGTTCGTATTCATAATCCACAAA
>Ga0197143_1001686_pt1 | contig 18121 bp, 20 predicted proteins | sample GBS70_MetaG_FD_148603 | JGI IMG/M metagenome (GOLD analysis project Ga0197143, IMG submission 148603) | Sediment microbial communities from Great Boiling Springs, Gerlach, Nevada, United States - GBS 70_MetaG | ecosystem: Environmental > Aquatic > Thermal springs > Hot (42-90C) > Sediment...
GCCAAGATCTGGATGACTATAATTAATGCCGGTATCAATAACGCAAACAGTTATGCTAGAGCCAGTCAAATTTGTATCATTTATTTGTACTTGCCAGACATCATTTGCATTAATCAATGGAACGCTATCTTGCAAAAATATATATAACGTTTGCTCTGGATAAATTGCCTTAACTCTCGGATCTTTTTTTAGTTTTTCCACAGCACTGCTAGACAGTTCGGCGGCAAAACCTGGAAATGTCGCGTATCTAAATTTTAATTTGAATTCGTGTTTATCTAGCTGGCTCAATACTTTTTCTTGAATTGCGGCAATTTGTGTTTTTCTTTCTTCAAATTCCGTCTTGGTTATGCCGAGATAAGGTTTCTTTTCAACTTCTTTTAAAATTACAATATAATTTTTTGTTGTGTTGTTGTTTTCAATTTTTGAGCTAATACTTATTGATAAAATAATCCAAAATGCAAAAAGGCAAATCAAAAAAACTAAAAATTTTATTTTTCCTCTCATTCTTTTATTTGTCTTTCTATTCTTAGCAATTCATTTAACTTGGCCAATCGTTCGGATCCAACAATGCCGCATTTGATAAAAGGAATGCGCCAGCCAACAGCAAAATGTGCCAGGACATTATCTAGGGTTTCGCCAGAACGATGCGAAAGGATTGTAACAATTTCGTGCTTTTTTGCAAAATCAATTGTTTTCTTTGTTTCGAGCAATGAAGCAACTTGATTTGGTTTTATGATTATGGCATTGATTGCTTTCTCTCTTATTGCCTTTTCGAGCCTTTCTTGTCTCGTACAAATCAAATCATCGCCAACAACAAAGCAATTTTTTAGTCTTCGCAAAATGTTTGCATAGCCGCTAAAGTCTTCGCAATGCATTGGATCTTCAACATAGCTCAAATTGTATTTTCTTGCCATATCAACAATAAAAGCAGAATTTTGTTCTGGCAACAAATCTTTTTGTTTGATTGTGGACGAAAAATTATGATAGCGATATTTTACGCCTGTCCAAAAAGTCGTGGCAGCACAATCAATACCGAGTCCAATCGAAATGCCAAGTTTATCTTGTATTGTATTTCTTATGGAATCCGCCAAAGCAAGTGTCGTTTCACAATTAAGTGTTGGGGCCAGAGCATTTTCATCACTAAGTTTCCCATTCCATTCTAAATCTTTATCTTCCAAAACTTTTTTTGCTTCTTTGTAGGCAACCTCGTTAACGAATTTTGCTTCGAAAAAGTTTGTGGTTCTTGGAATGAAAAGAAATTCTTGCCAATCTACTTTCTTGCTAGCGCTAACATGAGCACCGCCGCCCATTACATTGCCAATGGGCACCGGCATCAAAGGATGCTTTCCTTCCAACAAGAATTGCCACAGCTCTTGTTCATGGCTCATTGCAATCAGTTTCAACACTGCAGTTTCAATAACATATAGGGCATTGCCACCGATAAATGCCCAGTTCTTTGTTTGGTCATATTTTCTTGCGATTGCTTCAATTTTTTCTAAATCGGCAAATGTTTCGAAAGAGATTTTCTCGTTGATTAATCTTTTTCCGAAAACATTCAAGAAAGAAATAGAAAAGTCGATGCCCCTAACAGAAAAATCTTGTACTTCATATTTTCCTTTGCTCTTGCCGCTGGGCGCGCTAGCCATGACTTTCTTGTCGTGAGATTCTGCTATTACCTCGATTGTAGCCTCTTTTCTCGAATTATAAATTTTTCTTGCCACAAAATTGGTTAGCTGCATCTTTCTCTTTTTCTTTTGCTTTATCAAAGAATAAAAGTATATAAATTTTTTTCAGAAAGCAAGAACTAAATTTCACTTTCTTCCTCTTTTCCGGTTTCCTCAAGAAATTCCTCGGCTTCGGCAATTTCGGCTTCGGCCTCTTCAGCTTCTTCTATTTTTGATTTTTCTTCCGGTACCTCTTCTGCTTCTCTAATTTCTTGCTCCTCTTTCACAATTTCTCTGAATTCCTCTGGTTTTTTCTCGATTTTTTTCGGCAGGGGTCTTTTGACGGTTATTGGCAAAACTCCTGCTTCGAATTCTAGTTCGGCTATTTTTATTGGATCGTAATTCAATTTTTGCAATTCTTCTTTCGAAAGTTTGAGCAAAATTGGAGCATTCGCGCTGATTTGTAAGGCTCGTGCTCCGAGAATGCGCGCCTTTTCGTATTGTGTATATTGCTCCGGCTCTGTTGTTGCTTTTTTCTTCATTTTTACTGTTAAAAAATTATAGTTTAAAATTTTTATTTTTAGAGTTTTTCAATTTTTTTCAAAAGTTTCTTTCCTTCAGTCTCGGCAATCTTTATTGCCTCGAATAGTTCTTGCTCGCTTATTGTTCCTTCTCCAGATTTTTGCAAGGCATGAATATAAACTTCATTCTTCTCGAATGTCATTGTTATAGTAATTCTAGTTTTTGCTGTTTCCTCTTCTTGACTTGTAGGATCTAAAAGCAAGATGTTACCAATTTTATAGCACGTTACTGTTACGGGCATTTCTTCTCTCAAAGGTAATTTTTTTGTTGTGTGCTCGCCATGTTGTACTTTTTCTTCCTTTAGCACTGGAAACACACTCGATTTCAAAGCAGCAACAGCTGCCAATGCCGAAGCATCAATCAAATTTCCATTATCGTTTATTGGATAAATATCAACAAATACGCCCCAAACTTTTTCTCCAGGTTTAATTACAAGCTTGTTTAGTTCTACAAAATTACTCTCTCTAATGCCTCTATCAATTATTCTTGCAAGTTCGATTGCTTCTATGGATGGCGGTCCGCTTTCAAATTTTCTTGAAGCCAAGGGAGAAAATTCTGCATTCACAATCAAGGCGCCGCTTTCGGGTGTGTCGGAGAAGGGTTCGACCACATCGAGCTTGACGCCAGCGATAACTTCTGTGTCGCCTATCTTTACTCTTGCACTTCCTTCTGCATTTTTAGAAATTCCTGTTTCTATCTCAATTTTTCTATATTCTAATGGCTTCCTTTCATCAAATCTTCTTCCTTTTTGCAACAGCTCTTCGATTCTTTTTTTCGTCAAAATAGGGGTTTCCATTTTATTTATTTTATTTCTTTTATCGCTCTTATTTGTATTTCAGCGATTTTTCTACAAATTCTTTTTCCTAAGGCAATTGCTTCTTTCAACTCTGCCGGCGTAATCTTTCCATCAAGTTGCAACAAAGTTATTTTTTCTCCTTTAGACATAAAAGCCATGGGAATGTCTGTAGCTGCCTTGATTTTTTCTCCACCTTTCACAATGCAATAGTCTTCTTCTTCTTTCGTTAAATCTGCCACAATAGTATCGCCAATTTTCCCTATTGAAACAGCAGAAACAATTCCATTCATCGGAATTCCGGCATTTGCCAAGGCCATTGCTGCCGCGTTGATTCCTGCGCATCTTGTCGAGGCATCAGCCTGTATTATCATGATATAAACGTCTATCACTGTATTTGGCCAGCTTTCGACTTGCACCACCGGTTCTAGGGCTTTTGTTGTAATATAAGAAATTTCCATTGTTCTGCGAGTTGGTCCTGGTTTTTTCCTTTCTTTAACGCTGAAAGAGGCCATATCGTAATGGCATCTCAGCAAACATTTTTCTGGATTTTGCAAATGTTGTGGATGCAGCTGCCTTGGCCCATAGACTGCAGCAATTGCTTTGCTGTCGCCGAAACTAAAGAGTGCGCTTCCATCTGCGTTCTTTATTATTCCCACCTTTGCTTCAATTTTTCTTATTTCATCCGGCTCTCTTCCATCAGGTCTTTTGTATGGCATTTTTTGCAAAGTTTGGTTTAATTTTAGCTTTTTAATTTTTATTTTTCTGTTTTTCTGGATTTTTTCTTTTCTATGAGAAATTCCTTAATTTTTTCTGTTAGTCCCTCTGTAAAAGGCTTTTCTGCAATCAGCTCTATTGCTTCTTTTGCAAGCAACTCGTCTTCAACGCTCGCACCACGAAGCCATATGATCCCGTTTTGTCCGACAATAATGTTGCAACCCGTCTGTTCCTTGATCACTTTGACCATGCTCCCTGCTCTTCCTATTACTCTGGGAACTCTTGTTGGGTTAATTTTTATGATCATCCCTCCTTCTAGAGGCTTGAGGCCGCGTTCTTTCATTGTCAATTCAACGCTCCTGGTCTTTACTGATTTCACTTTTGCTACAATTACTGTAGAGACATCCAACACTTCGCTCAAATCGCCACGCACAAACTTGAAACATTCTACAATTGGGAGAAAAGCGAGATAAGGGGACTCTATGTCAATAATCCATCCATTAATTGTAATATCAATAACTTCGCCTATCACAGTATTTCCTGCTCTTGGTATGTAAGTGCCGCTCAAAGGAATGACCCGAACAAGTTTGTCTTGTTTTTCTAGCAAACCAAATCTCAAAGCAATAATTTCATTACCTTCACGTTTTGTTCCTTCGCCAGGCAAAAACTGTGGTCCTTTGGCAACGACTTCTCCCGGAGCTACAATAATTCTTTCGTCGGTATCATTAACTTCATCTTTTTTGTCTGTACTCATTTTTATTTTTGCTTTTTTGTTCTATTTTGTTTTTTATTCCTCTTTGATTTCTTCGGTAATGGCGGAACCGCGAGTTATGCTATTTAATTTATTGTAAAATTCAAGTTGCATTCCTGCGGGTATGTTAATAATACAGGAAAGGGAACCATCAGCAAGCCACTCCTCTTTCTCTTTGGCGAAATTTTTCAGTAAGTTATATGCATTGGCGGTATAAGCAGGAGGAATTACAATTTTTATTTTTTTCATAGAAATTTTTATCGGCAAAATCTTTTCCAATTCTCTTGTTATGAGTAATGCGTTGTCCTCAACGCTTTTGTTTTCGTCTACTCTTGCATTAATTTGTTTCATTGCAGCACTAATTCTTTCTGCAGTATAAGGAGCTCCGGTTCTGGGATCCATGCAGTTTCTGGCCAAAAAATCTATCACTTGCTTTATTTTCTGTTCTCTCGCTTTGTCACGATATTCTTGTGGCAAGAGGATTTCACCATTCATTAAAATTTTTGCGGCAACTTCATAAATATTGTCTGTACCAAAAGCCTCTTTTAGATCATTCATGCTTGCCTTGAATCCTTTTTTGTAGTCGGTATAGACAAGATCTATAGCTAAAACATCTCTCAACATGTTGGCAGCAATTTTTCCTTGTTTTTTCAATGCTAGAGCTTTGTCACAGTCAACAATTATTTCGAAATTCTTGCCTTTTATCTTGATTCTCGCAACAACATCAACCATTTTCTAGAAAACTAACTATCTGGCATATTTTAGCAAGGCTTCGCTGCTAAGTCTCTTCGCTTTCTTGTCCTCTTTCTTGACAAAGGCTGCTTCAAATCTAGTAATGTCAAAATTCTTCCCCAGAATTTTCTTGAATATGTTCAACGCAAGTCTTATCCCTTGCTCTATTGTTATACCTTCTTTGTATTCTTTTCTTAGCATTTCTTTGATCTTTTCGTCGTTTTCTCCTATGGCCGTAGCTTTATAACCAAAATAATTTCCAGTCACATCGCTTACATAAAGCCTCATGTCATTATTTGCATTAATGCCCGCTATCATTATTTCGATTCCGAAAGGTCTTACTCCTCCGTATTGTGTGTATGCTTGTTTTATGTTTGCAATTTCTTTTATTACTGATTCTACATCTATTGGTTCATCGTAAGTTACTCTGTGTTGTTGCGCAACAATCTGTGCTCTTTCGATAAGAACGCGTGCATCAGACAAAATTCCTGCGGCGCTTCCAATTACATGATCGTCAATTTCCCATATCTTGCTAGAGCCAAAAGTCATTAATGGATCCGGAATTCTTTTATCTGCAATAATCACTACGCCATCCTCGCATATCATGCCAATGCTCGCGCTTCCAAGCCTAACTGTCTTTTCGGCATACTCAACTTGCAAAATTCTTCCGTCGGGCGAAAACATAATGCTTGCCCGATCGTAGCCCATTACTTGATGTTGCATTTCCATTTTTAAATTAGAAAATCAAAAACCAAGATGTTTATAAAACTTTCTGAACAACACAGTAATGAAAAAGTTTGAAGCAACTTTATCGTTGCCAACAAAAATAACTAAACATTGCTAGCTCTATAAAAAGATTTAAAAAATTTAAATCACAAACACTAAGAAACTTGCGATCAGAAATAGCAAGCCAGCGCAAGCTATTGTTTTTACTTTTTAATTTTCCTAATATCTTGGCTCTATTTTAGGTTATTTTTTGCGGTACCATTTAATCTCTTTCCAATCATAATCCTCTCTTTCATCGTTCCACTGCAAGAGATAGGCGTGCTCCAGGTCCTTGCTGAGAACTAGTATCGCTCGATGGACAGGTATTTTTCCTACTTTCTTTCCTGTTTCTGGATCAATTACGTCTTCTTTTAGCTTCTTTGCTTCTTCTATTGCTATTTCAACCTCTTCTGGCATCTCTTTTTTCCGCAGTGGCTTTAACGGGTATGGCGTTTTTATCTCCTCTTTCCTTTTTTCTTTGGCCGATTCATCCCTAGGTGTTGGCCGTGTTTTAAGTAAAAATAAATATAAAAATTTTTCTTTTTTCCTTGTTTTTTTCTTTTTTCTTTATTATTTCAAGTTCAATTCTGCTTTGCTTATTTTGTATGTGTTGCCTTTTACTTCAACTATAATGTTCTTATCGTCTTCCCGAATAGCGTCGACCTGTAAATAAGCTTTTGTACTTCTTGAATTTGTTATTTCCTTGTACTGTATTTCACCTTTCTTGTCTTTCCATACTAAATATACTGTGTCAAAACCATAAGTCGAACCATTTTCCGCTGCCCAGACTATTGCTGCAATATTTTTTCCTGGTAGTTGTTTTTCTTGGCTTAAGTAATCATATCCGAGCTTGTGGCCGATTCTCTTTATCAAGTTTCTTGCTTGCTCCATGAAGTCTTCTGGTTCTTCCATTTTGCCTTCTAAAGTAATTTTTACTTTTATCTGTGAAAGATCTCCATATGCATGAGTGGCATCTTTCGGTGTTATCGTTACAATTACGCCATCTTCTAGTAATTCTTCAAGTCCAATTGTTGGATCTCTGCCCTGGCTTAAATTTCCTCCATAATAAGAATGATCTTCATATAGTTGTTTTGCCGGTTCCATTCCTTTTATGTACCATACTGAATATCTAAATTGATCTCCAAGCCAACCACGTCCTTCTGGAGTGCACTTGTCTGTATCGATTTGCTCAAACAAAACAAAAGCTGCCCTTTTGTTTTTTTCGTCAATAATGCTTTTTACTATGTGTGTTTTTTTGTAAAGCGGATGGTTGTGCTGATGTTGTTTGACTACTTCTTTCATTACTCTTTCTACATGTTCTTTAAAACTTTCTTTTTTCTTTTGGGATTTCATTTTATTTTACCTCCTCGTTTGCTTCATCGCGTCGTGCTATTTTCTTAATTTCATCATCAAGTTCGAGTGCCATTTTATTAAAAATTATAAGAAGAAGGAGGTATATAATTTAATGCTGTAGAATTAGCCACAACAACTTGAAAAGGCAAAACAAAAAAGAAAAAGTGCTCGGGTTTAAAGCACATATTTTTTATCATTATCGAGTTGTGACAAATTGAAAAAGCTGAAAACTTTAAAAAATCTAGATTCATATTGGAAAGATATGGCATTGCGTCTTACCGGAGAGGAATTTATTAAAAAAATTTTGGCTGGAGAAAGAGACTTTAAAGGAATAATTTTGCAGAATTTTAATTTGAGCGGACATGAGCTGTTTCAAGAAATGCAAAATTATCTTAAAAAACAAGATCTAGAAAAAAATCCAATTGACTTATCAGAAAGCCAATTGAACGAAGTAATAGCAATAGGATTGTTTTTACCTTTTGTTCAAGCAGAGAGAGCACATCTTTGGAGAGCCGATTTTAGCAAGGCCTACCTCGCAGCAGGAAACTTCAAAAGTGCCTTTCTTTTGGGAGCGAACTTTGCACAAGCAAAGCTTAGAAAAGTAAATTTCGAAAAAGCATATCTTTTTGTAGCAAAGTTTTCGGAGGCCTATCTCTTTGAGGCTAACTTTACAGGGGCAATCTTAGAAGAAGCAAACCTTGAGAAAGCAGACATTAAAAAAGTAAACTTTCATGAAACAGATCTTAGGAATGCAAACCTCATAGAAGTAAAAAATTTAGAAACCGTGTTGAATCTTGCATATGCCAAGTTTGGTAACACCAAAGTAACTGAAAAAGAAAAAGAGATTATCGAAGAGGCGTTAGGGGAGCGCTTATTTTATATTATAAAAACTTAAAGCCGAATCCAGAAAACTTAATTCCATAAAAATTTTTAAAATTCAGAAAACGATCTGTTGTGGGATTGGCGATAACATATTTTTCCAAAATTTCTTAAAACAAAATCGGTCACTTTGTTGTTCTGTTTTTTGACTTATGCCCGATTGTAATTCATTAAATTGTCAATCCTTTCTCTTATTTTCTTTTCCTCTTCTTTTTTGCCCAGTATCCTATAAAGATCTGCCAGATTTTTCAAGTGTTCTATCTGTCCTTTTTCGTCTACCTTTGCTGCAAGATAAGCATAAATTGCTGCATTAATTTCCGTTTCAATGTAACATTTTTTATTAACTATTCTGCTTGCTACTTTAATTAAACCGCCTTTCTCAGAAGCCATTTCATAAAATTTAATTGCAGCAAGAATCTCATGCCTTTCTAAAGCTTTCTCCTTTCTCAACCAATTCCTCTTTTGTATAATATTGCCAATCTTCTTCCAAGCATTTCTCTATATCTTTCATGAGATATTCATCACCAACGAGGTCTTTTAGGGGGATTGCATTATAGGCATCTTTTGTATTAGTGATTTTTGATATTGCCTTTAATGCGACCAGCCAACCTTTCTCGGTTTTTTCTATTTTATCAGAAAAAGTTCCGCCATAAAGATCAAATGTTTGTGTTATTATTGCTCCGCTATTTGCTTGGGATTCACAGGCTTTCCATGCTCTATAAACAATGTAATTTAATTTTGGATTTTGTATGCGTGTTGGGTCTTTTGTTAATGCCTTTCTTAGTTCATAAAATGGTGATGTTTTAACAGCATGTCCTGTTGCTATTGTGCTTACAAAAATAATTGGTTTGTTTTTTTCTGCTAATTTGTCAGCATAGTAAATTCCTAATGGATAAAGACCATTAGCTAATACTGCCTCTGGCTCTGGACCGCCATATTTCTTTGCAAATTCCTCTATCTTTTCTCTTGCGTTACTTCCTGGAAAATAAAGGTCAAGGATTCCTGCATCAACCTTATCTTCTATATATTTTTCTGCTTCATCTCCATTAGTTACATATATCGGAGCTACCAAACCTTTTTCAACTAATGGCTGATATGCTTTCTTGCAATTTTCTAGATTTTTCTCATCATCTTCTATAACCAACACTTCAAGTTTTTTATTTGCCATTTTATTTTTTATCTTTCGGAATTATAAAAAATATATAAATTATTGTTGTTGAATTAGCAACAACACTATTTTTTTCTTTATGTGGATCTATGAAAAAGATTACTTTGTAAGTGTTAGAAAGAATTTTAGATTTATCGCGTACATACGAGGCAATCTGTTACCCTTCTCATTATCCGTTTTTATTTTTGCCCTCTTGTAGTACAATATAAAACTTATAAATTTACTTCTAGCAAAAAGGCGGCATAACAAGAAAACTTTATAAGAGAGGTTGCTTTCTTTTTAATAATGAAAAAAAAGAGGAAAGCGAAGAAAGCGCAGCTGATGGGCATGCCTTTTCAATTTATTTTCGCGTTAATTTTGATGGCAGTTGTAATATTTGTTGGTTTTTATGTGATCAAGATGTTTCTCGAGCGAGCAGAGCAAGCAAACATAAATTTATTTGTTCAAGAATTGAAAACAGAAATATCAAATTTGTGGATGGCCGATGCCGCAGAAAAAACAGTCACTTTTAGTTTGAGCAAAAATTTTGATTATGTATGTTTCTTGAACCAATCCATGAGCTGCGATAGCAGCAGAAATGCTGCTCCGCAATATTTTTGTATAGGTTACATAGAATGGAAAAGAACAGAAAAGGACAATATGTTTTTGCTTCCTTTTGGAAAAGCTGAAGAATATGGTACATTTACGGCTTGGCATATTGCATGCAATCATAAAGAATGTGTCAAATGGCAAGGCAATCCTTTATGTTTGCGTATTGTTAATGGAAAAGTAATCATAAAATTAACAAAAGAAAGTGGCTCAAATTTTGTAAAGATTTCATCACTACCTGCCTAAAAAATGAAAAAAGCACAATTTGAGTTTGCATGGATTTTTGCTGCTATTGTCGGTGCAGTAATTTTGTTCTTTGCTTTTTATTTTGTTGGTACAAGGCTTTTAAGTCAAAAACAAGAAGAGGCCACAATAGAAGCACAAAGCTTGGATATATTGTTAAATCCTTTCTCCCATTTTGGCGAGATTGCAAAGGCAAGCGCTGCTCTTTTGGCTTTGCAACAAGCTTATGAGTTAAACGTTGAATGCAATAATGATGGTTTGGGCTATAACGAGATAACTCTTTCAAGAAAAGGCGCCAAAGGAATTTCTCGTGTTGTAAGAGACAAATACATTTTTGTTGAAAACACAACAACAAAAAAGTTTCAGGCATTGGCGATGCCTTTCGAAATGCCCTGGCGTGTCGCTGACATAATAATTTTGTGGCCTTATGAGAAGAAATATTGTTTTGTGGGCGCGCCCTCTTTCATAAAAGAAACTCTCGGCAACACGACAACAGGCCTGAACATTTCTAGTATTATTTTTGTTGATAATCAAAGAGGTTGCCCAGAAAATGCCACAACAGTATGTTTTACTCAGAGAGGATGTGATGTCAACATTAATATTCAGCAAAACATAACAACAAAAGCGGGGCGATCAATCTATTTTGCTGGAGAAGCCTTGCTTTATGCTTCGATTTTTTCTGATCCAGAAATTTACAATTGTAATGTTAAAAGATTGGCTTCAAGACTAAAAATCCAAACTAGAATTTATAGAGAAAAAGCAATAGGATTATCAAGAAAAGGCTGCTCTGCTAATTTCAATCTTGAGCAGCTCGGGAATAGTGCAAATTCATTGTCAGAAACATTAACACAAAATAACATAAATGATTTGTGGGAGGCAGCACAGCAACTCAAGCGACAAAATGAGATTGCAGATTGTGCATTATTTTGAAAATGAAATGCATTAAAAAAGTAAAAATAAAAATGATAGAAACTGTTTTGAGAATACCAGAATGGCTAAGAATTTATTTGATAAGATTAACAATGCTCAAAAAAAGTTTTGTAAAATGAGAAAGAAAGGGCAATTGAAAATTCAGGAAATGGCTTTTGTGCTGCTTGCCGTAGTATTTCTTGCTGCATTACTGCTTTTATTTCTTGCCCGTTTCCAAATCGGTAAAATACAGAAAGCAGCCACAGAGTTGAGAGAGCTGAGAACAGTAACAATGCTGCGCATGATAGCTTCCATGCCCGAACTCGTTTGTTCTAGATCGGCAATATGTATTGATGAAGACAAGCTTAATGCTTTCAATAAATCAAAACAATTGCAAAAAGATTATTCAGAATTATGGCAATCTGCGAATATAGTCAACATAACAATAGAAGAAATTTATCCAAGAACAGCGAAAAAATATGTTGTTTACGGAAAAGCTACTAGAGAAAATATTGTGAGTTATTCAACTTTTGTTCCTTTATGCTCTGAATCAAAATATGTTTCGTGCAAAATTGCAAAAATAAAAGTTACTGTGGTTGTGCCGTAAAATGCAATTGTATTGGATTGTTTTGAGCATTACTGGCATTTTAATTTTTTTGTACGCAATTATACAGCTAAATAAAAAGTTAGAAGCAATAGTAAAAGAAAAGATCGTTTTTTATTTAAGGAAAATAACGGAAAGTCCTTTGAAAGGAACTGTTTTCGGCTTTTTGGTTACTGCCATAAACCAAAGTAGCAGTGCAACAACAGTTTTAACAATATCTTTAGTAAGTTCTGGACTTCTAAGCTTTTATAGCTCCCTCGGCATTTTGTTTGGGGCCAATATAGGAACTACACTGATAGTAAATTTGGTTGCTATTGGAATAACAAAACTGTTTCTCGTTTTTCTCTTGTTTGGCTTTTTCTTGTTTTCAATGAAAAAAACAAAAAAAACAGGAGAAATCATATTTTATATTGGAATGATCTTATTCAGCTTTTTTCTCTTGTCTTTTGCTATCGAATCTTTGAAATCTGAAGCATTACTTAAATTTTTGGCAAAAACAAACCCTCTGATTGCATTGTTTTATTCAATTATTTTTACAGCAATAATTCAGGCAAGCGCAATTACTGTGAGCAGTGCAATATTTTTGGGAGAACAAGGTATTTTGGAATTACCGGCAATCATAGCAATAATAATCGGCGCCAACATCGGAACAACGATTACTGCTTTAATTGCATCAATAGGTAGCTCAACAAATGGAAAAAGAACAGCCGTTTCCCACTTGTTTTTTAATGTCGGCGGCGCTCTAATTTTCTTGCTGTTTTTCAATCAAGTTCTTTTCTTGCTAAATTTGATAAATTTACCTTTAGCAAACAAGGCAGCGTTTTTCCACTTTTTCTTTAATTTGATTACGGCTGCAATGTTCCTTGTGATTGTAAAGCCATTCTCTAAATTTGTAATGGAGGTAGTGCCGGGAAAAGATGAATCTGTTGCCTTGTTGCCGCACTATATTAATAAAGTTTATATTCAAAAACCAGAAATAGCTCTCGCGTTAGTAAAGAAAGAATTGGAAAGAGAATTTGTATTGGCAGAAAAAATGTTAAGGAAAACAGTGCCGCTAATAGAAAAATTTGATGAGAAAAAGTTCATAGAAATTAATTATCTAGAAGATGCGGTAGATAACTTGCAGGGTGAAATAGCCTCTTTCTTGGATGAACTTTCTAGAAAGAACATTTTAACAAGAAATCAATTGAGCAAGGTAATTGATTATTCTTTTATTGTTGATTCCATAGAAAGAATTGCTGACAGAACATTGAATATAGCACAAATAGCACGCTACAGATGGCTCAACAAAGAAGAAATTTCAAACGAAACAATAGAAAAATTGAAAGAAATTTGTTGGGGCCTTGTTGAATTAAATGCCAGTTGCATTGCTGCTTTCAAAACAAAGAAATACAACAAGAAACTTGAACAAAAAATTGTTGAAAAAATAAAAGAGCTAAAAAGCACGTATAAAATAAGATTAAGAAACAATAAAGAGCCCGCTGCCTCTGCAATGCTTTTCTCAGAAATAATGATCAATATTGAACGCATAGTTTATAATTGTAATGAGATTGCAAAACATTTAACAGGAAAAAGCGAATAAAAAAGCTAAAATGGGAAAAAGAAAAGGGCAAGAAGAGGTAATGGGTTTTGTAGTTATAGTTCTTGTTGTTATAATTATTGGAATTGCTTTTTTTGCTTTCACGCTCAGGCAAAGAACAATAGTTCAGCCAAAGCAACCAGAGCTTGATGATTTTATTAATTCTATGTTGATCTATACCACAAACTGCACTATAGGAAGAGAAAACAAGACGATCAGAGAGCTAATCCAGGATTGTTCTGATTATCCCAGTAAAAGCTGTCAGCAAGGTCAAAATGTTTGTGATTTTCTCAACAACACTTTACAAGATATGCTTTTAACACTGCTTGGTTCTGGAGAACAGATTGCTAATGCCTACATTCATGGCTATGTTTTGAATATAACAGCTGAACAACCAGAGGAACAGATAATTTATATTGGGCACGGCAACTTGGCAGGAAATTATTTTGCTTCGGCTGTTCCTATTCCTATAAGGTCAGGAAATGCTTGGGTTAGCTTAAAATTTTATTATAGCAAAGAATAAATAAAGAATTAGTAAGGAGCCATTAGCCTAATAGATAAAGAGTGGCAAATAAGTAAATAGCAAGATTAAACATTAAGAAACAGCAAGAGTAGCGATAAGTAATAAGAAAAGTATAGGGAAAAAAGTAAGGGTTGCAATTTGGAGTAAAGAGAAGTAGCAGAAAAAAGTGCGAGGTAGCAGAAACATAGAAGTTTAAAATTCAAGTGTGATTTGCAGTCTGTCCAAGGCCAAGATTGGTTTTAGTCTTTTTTTCTTTGTCTTCTGATCCTTTTCTGCCGCAAGCCTAATTAAACCGAACTTTTCAAGCAGCTTCAAGTCTTGTCTTACGGCCTTGAAATCACGGCCAGCAAGTTTAGCTAAATTATAAATAGAACTTGGTTTTTTTGTTTTTATTAAAGCTAAAAGCCTTACTCTTTCATTGCTCAGCAGCTGTTTTAATTCATTAACTTGAAAGGGCTGTGGGGATTTTAATTGTAGCTTTGGCAGCTTTATCGGCAGCTCAATGTTTGGTAGAGGCTGTAATTGTAAAGGCTTTACAAGAGTAAATCTCTCTAATAGCTGGCCATCTTTGCTTTCTTCTTGCTCTTCTTTTTTTATGTTTTCTCTAGGTTTTATGATGTCGGTTATTTTAATTGCGATTTTTCTTGTCCTCATTTTATATATGGACTTTAATTACATATATGTAAATTAAAATACCCTATTTAAAACTTTTTCTTTGGAGTTGGAGAATAGAAATAACAAGAAAGTGATAACGTAAGCTTTATAAATAAATTAAAAAAATAAGAGCCTATTTTGCTTATTTGGGGAAAGCTTTAAAAAACCATAAAACGATTAATTTTTAGCAGTTTAAGGTAAGCAAGGCTTATCTTGCTTTGAGCTGGCCGAGCTTACCTTAGCTGTAATGGCCTAGCAACCCGAAAAGGGTTGTGAGCGGAAAGCCGCTTTCCGTTATGCTTTCACGCTTTAGAAAGCTCCGGAAAGTGGGCCAATGAAAATTAAATTAAAAGGAGGCTGAAAAATGAAGTTATTGAGAAAGATTGCACCTTTCGCGGTAGCTGCTTTAATGCTAGGAACAACCGTTGCAGCAGCTGACTTGAGTAATTGGAAAGCATCCTTCCCAGCTCCACAAACAGCTATAGTTGTTGGAGCAAATGCAGCAGCTCAAGATGTTCTTGGAATGGGTGACATTATGGCTGCTTTAGGCATTGCTCCCGGTCCTCAACCATCAACACCTACTGCAGTAAAACTTGAAACATCCGCAAAAAAACTGAACATTGGCGATAACTTAGATAATGCATTGAAAACTTTAACAAAAGAACACTTGCCATTTATGTTGGCAGACGGCATTCTCAAAAACAAGCAAGGAATAGAATTCAGATACACGCAGCAACTTAAAATAGAAGGCAACGCTATAATAGACCACACAAGAGTTGATGATATAAGTGAAAAGCCAGCATTATACATTATTAATGAAGAAGGCCAACCTCTAGTGACTTATTCTTTGATCTTTACAAAGGGAGCCTCAGACTTTATCGACAAGTCAATCACAATAATGGGAAAAACTTATGTTGTCAATTCTTTTGATAATTCAAGTTTAGTGCTGATGGGTGGACAAAAAACAGTAACTCTAAAAGAAGATGAAGAACAAACAATAGAAGTGAAAGGAAAAACTTACACTGTAAAAGTTGCTATTATTACTAGCGATGGATACGTTAAATTAGTAATAAATGGAGAAACGACCGACAAGCTGGAAGAGGGCGACACGTACAAATTAGAAGATGGAACTGTGATTGGAATAAAAGAAATATTGACGCAGGAATTCGCTCAAGGTAAGAGAATGGTCACTTTCTACATTGGAGCAGAGAAAATTGAAATTGTTGATGGTGAAGAAATAAAGATAAATGATGAAGAGGTAGAAGGTGTTTTCGGGGAGTTAACTGTCGGCAGTGGTGGAGAACTAAACAGAATTGACATTACTTACCAACCTGAGGAGGATGTTTACATTTACAAGGATAATAGCTTCAAGGATCCGGCGTTTGGAGCATTTGAGATACAGCTAAAAGGCCTTGAAACCAAGAATGTACAAGACATAGTCATAAAGACAAGTGGAAACGACAAAGTTATTGTAACAGTGCCAACAAAACATGGAAATGTAAATATTAACGCTTTCTATCATAATGGAAGTGCCTTCCATCTAGGAAAAAGTGCAGATTATCCTTTGGTGATAAATGAGAACGCCACTAATAGTAGTGACTTTAACAAAAACACATACTTTATAGTAAGTAAGGGAGATGAATCTTATTATATGTATGTTAAGAATTTGAAAAACAGCGACAGAACTGTAACGCTAAGAGATGTTCTTAGCGGCCAGGACTACGTGATTACATATCCTCAGAATAGCGATGAAGGAGAGTTCACAATAGGCAGTCTAACTGTAAAAGTTAAGTTAATGACAAGCGGAACGCCTGAGGGCGGAATTGATGCAATTGACTTAAATGCTGATGGTGATTATGCAGATGCAGACATTCCGGTTATTACCAAGTATGGCGCACAAGTTTTGTTTGACTTGAGTAACGAGCGAGTTGTCTTGACAGAAGAGGAAGACGAAGATAACAATCAAATCCAAATTAATGTTCCACTAGCCTGGAACAATAATAGAATTGAAATATCACAACCTACAGCTACGGGATTGGACATGGAAGAAATTGAGGACACGGACAAGTATGAGGATTATACAGCGTATGGAACCAAGGTATGGTATGATTCAACAGGACAGGGCGAGGTCGTGTTGAGCTATCCTGATGAGCAAGCTGTAGTGGCAGCTTACATAACTGAAACAGGTGTAGTACTTGGAGAAGTAGGTCCTGCGGTTTCAGGATCTGCCTATGCTGCAGTAGACGATTGCAACACAGGGCTTACTTGCATTGATGATGTAAAAAACATGAACTTGATAGTAATTGGAGGTTCAGCTATTAACAGAGTAGCTGCCGAGTTGCTTGGCTTGCAATTCCCAACTTATGGTAGCGATGCTGCATGGCAAGAAAAAACAAAAGTTGATGGGCCGGGTAAGGCGATCGTCAAGTTGATGGATTCGCCTTATGCAGCTGGCAAATATGCCATGCTTGTTGCTGGTTGGGAAGGAATCGACACGGCAAGAGCAACAAAGGCATTGAAAGAAGGTACTCTAAGACTAGAAGGCAAGGCAGTGTTGCTCGACACAGCTACTAGCACAGTAGGAGTATCAACTGTGCTAGAAAGCTGAAATAACTAAGAAAGGTGCAAAAATAGTTTGATTTTATTTTTTTGTTTTTTTTATTTTATTTTTATGTTATTTTTGGTCGCATTTTTTGTTTATTTTATTTTTTTGAGTTGCTCCCTGAGTTGAGTGTTTTTTTGAGTAAGTTTTTTTGGGGTTTTGGATGAAAAAAATTTTTAAGAAGGGTTGTTTTTCTTTATTGATGGTTTTCAGAAAATGATTCAAAAAAAGATAAGGGAAAGAGAAAAACAAAGAAGCAAAGTAATTTTGGGTCTTGTCATTGCTATCATTTTGATGGCTTCCACAATAAGCTATGTATGGCTTGAAAGAGAAGCGACAGGAGAAAAAGGAATTGCATATAAGGATTATGTTTTTTTTAAAACAGAAGAAAGCTGGCAGACCGTTCTAAAAATTAAAAATCAAGAGGTTGTGCTCAAAACATTCAACCTGCCACAAGATGTTGAAAATGTTTCAGTGCAAGGTTCGCCCATTTTGGCAAATTTTTTTGATAAAACAATATTTATTGTGCTAAACAATGGAACAATTTTCGAAAAAAAGGCTGCAATGCAATATAATATTTTTTCAAGGTTTGCCTTGAGAATGCAGCTTGCTTGCTCTAGAGAAAATGAAAATAGCACTTTTTGTATCGAAAATAATTTGCCTGTAAAAGATTGCGATGATAGTAATTTGCAAACTACCGTAATAATTTTGAAAGAATATGAAGGCACTGCTGAAGTAAATTACAAAAATTTTTGTCTTGAAGTAAAGGGTAACAAAGAAGGGCTATTGAAAGCAAACGACAAAGCATTATATGTAATTTTTGGTATAATGTGAATTTTAAGATGATGTTTGCATTTTCGCTAATTAATCAGATGTGAAAATATCGTTTTATTGGATTTTGTTTATAAGGGAACGAAAAATGAAAATCAAGAAAATCTTAGTGAAAAACATTCTTTCAAAATCAAAGGTTTTTGATTGGACAATAAATCCATACATTGGTTGCCAACACGGCTGT
>Ga0197143_1001687_pt1 | contig 18118 bp, 19 predicted proteins | sample GBS70_MetaG_FD_148603 | JGI IMG/M metagenome (GOLD analysis project Ga0197143, IMG submission 148603) | Sediment microbial communities from Great Boiling Springs, Gerlach, Nevada, United States - GBS 70_MetaG | ecosystem: Environmental > Aquatic > Thermal springs > Hot (42-90C) > Sediment...
CCCGTTTGCAGCAGCTCCTCAAGGTTCAGCCCGCGCTTGACCTGCTCGGCTTCCTCTTCGGTGTAGTTGAAGTAGCCCTTGAGTGCCGCGCTGAAGGTGTTGCTGGCAATCGGGATGTGGCGCGTCAGCACCAGCGTAGCGTTCCGCGCGACGGTAATCTGGGTGTGTTCCGCGCCTAAGTCCACCAGGGCGTAGGCATAGGGCAGCGCATCGCCGTACACGGCTTGCACGGTGCGCAGCGCGGCAAACGGCTGCAACTCCAGCAGTTGCGGTTCCAGCCCTGCTTTCTCGACCAGCTCCAACAGCGGGTCAGCAGTTGAGCGCGGCGCGGCGACCAGCAGCACCTCCATCTGCTCCTCGGTGCCTGTGGGCAGGATGTGGAAGCCAATCAGATGTTCCTCGGCGGCGGAGGGCAGGTAGCGCGTCGCTTCGAACTGGATGGACTTCTGCAGCACCTCGGGCGCCATGCGGGGCAGGCGCACGGGTCGTGCAGTGGTCTGCGGTCCGCCGATTGTGAGCAAAACCTGCTTGTGCCTGACGCCTGCGCTTTGAAGCGTTGCACGCAGCGCGCGGTACACGGCATCGGGGTCTAAAATCGCGCCTTCGCGCACGGCGTCGGCAGGGATAGGCGTTTCGACAAGCCGTTCCACCCGCAGGCTGCGCCCGTGGAGCGTCCCTGCGCACAGCTTGACGCTGCACGCGCCGATGTCTATCGCCAGCACAGGCGCGGACTTCGCGCTCGGACGCGCCTTCGGCGACTTTTTACGCGACATGGGGCTCCTCCTCCTTCACTTCGTATTCGGTGGCGCGCTGCGCCAGCATCCACTCGTCCAGAGCAGCTTTCAGAAACCTCCACTTGTTATCCACCTTGAACGCGGGGATGACGCCCGACTGGGCGAGCGCCTCCAGTTCTGCCGTGTGCAGGCGCAGGTAGCGCGCTGCCTCGCGCAGGGTCATCACAGGGTGCAGATTGCGTGCCAGCCACTGCAGCAGGTCGTGCAACTGCTGGTTCGTCAAGCGCACTTCGAACCGCACGGTCTGCACGCTGTCGCCCTCCTCGCCCATCACATGTGCACTCTCGTAGGGTGGTTCAGCGAGGCGCGGCTCCGCCGCGCCCTGAGACCGTTGCTGGCTCGCCATTCGAATCGCGTCCGCTAAGTTCATCCTCACCACTCCTTCCCTTCGTAGTCCTGAATCACGCCGTGCATCAGGTAGCCGTCGATGACCTGCACTTTTTGCGCCATGCCCATCAGCAGCGCGTTGTCTGCCAGTTGGCATATCAGGCGTGGGTAGCCGCCCGTGTACTGATACAGCTCGTACAGCGCATCGGGCGTGAACGGGATGCGCTCGCCCGCGTAGCCCGCCACGCGCATGCGATGCTCAATTAGCTTCGCCGTCTCCTGCTGGTCTAACGGCTTCAGTACATGGCGCACGGCTAACCGCTGCTTCAGCGCAGGCACGCGCTCCAACTTCTTCTGCAACTCTAACTGCCCCAGCAGAATCAGGCTCAGCAGGAACTGGTCGTTCATCTGGCAGTTCAGCAGCAGGCGCAGCTCCTCGAAGGTGTTCGCCGAGCGAATCAGATGCGCCTCGTCGATGATTAGCACGGCGCGCTGCCCATGCTCGTACATGTGAATCAGATGCTCATGCAGCGCCTGCACCAACTGCTGCCGATTGCGCGAGTGAATCTCCACCCCCAACTGGTGCAGAATCTCCTGCAGGAGCTGAATCGGCGTCAGGATAGGGTTCACAATCAGCGCGATACGGTATTGCACGGGGTCTAAAATCTCGATGAGTTTGCGGCTGACGGTCGTCTTCCCCAGTCCGATGTCCCCCATTAGGACGCCCGCCCCGCGATTGCGCGTGATGGTGTAGTGCAACATCACCAGCGCGTCCTCGTGTTCCTTGCCCAAATACAGGAACCGCGGGTCGGGCGTCAGTGCAAACGGCGGCTCGGTCAAACCCCAGTATGCCTCGTACATAAACGCTGTCCTCCTGTCGTTGCGACGCAACAGATCGAGTCGTTCCCGACAGTTCTGGGGCAATTATCGGCGATTCGGCGAGGTTTTGTAGAGGGCGGCTCAAGGTATACTTTCGACGGAGGCTCGCTATGGGTGAATACCGATTGTTGCTCAAGCATGTCGATGTTCCGAACTATCACGATATACAGGTCTATGAGCAGTACGGCGGCTATCAGGCGTTGCGCAAGGCGCTCTCGATGGAGCGTCAGGCAGTCATCGATGAGGTCAAAAAGTCGGGGCTGCGCGGGCGCGGCGGCGCAGGCTTCCCCGCATGGATTAAATGGAACGGCATCCCCAAAGACGACGATAAGCCCCACTATGTGCTGTGCAACTCCGACGAGGGCGAGCCGGGCACCTTCAAGGACTTCGAGCTGATGTTCAAGGCGCCCCACCAGTTGATTGAGGGGATGATTATCGCGGGCTATGCGGTGCGGGCGCAGCGGGGCTATATCTACATTCGCGGCGAGTATGTCGAGTGCGCTCGCCGCGTGCGTCAGGCGATTGACCAGGCATACGCTGCAGGCTACTTGGGCAAAAATATTCTCGGTAGCGGCTTCGACTACGATATCTACATCCACATGGGCGCAGGCTCCTACGAGTGCGGCGAGGAGTCGGCGATGATGTCGAGCCTGATGGGCGAGCGTGGGCAGCCACGCCTGAAGTTCCCCCACGCGCCGTTGCCCACCATCGCAGGCGTGTGGAACTGCCCAACGCTCATCAACAACTGCGAGACGCTTAGCTGCGTGCCCCACATCATCAACAACGGCGGGGAATGGTACGCGCAACTGGGCGCAAGCACCAAAAACTCGCGTGGCACGAAAATCTTCTCGGTGTCGGGGCATGTGAACAAGCCGGGCAACTACGAGATTGAGTTCGGTACGCCGCTGATGGAGCTGATTGAGTTGGCGGGCGGTGTGCGCGGCGGTAAACTGAAGGGCATCATCCCTGGCGGTTCGTCGATGCCGATTCTACCCGCCGAGAAATGCGAGGACGCCATCATCGGCTACGAGGAGCTGATGGAAAAGGGCAGCATGGTCGGCTCTGGGGGCTGCATCGTGCTGAACGAGCACACCTGCATCGTGCATTTCGCGTGGCGCACGGCGGAGTTCTACGCGCACGAATCGTGTGGCAAATGCACCCCCTGTCGCGAGGGCACGCGCTGGATGGTGCAGATTCTGGAGCGCATTCTGCAGGGCAAGGGGCGCATGGAGGACATCGACCTGCTGCTGGAGATCTGCGACCAGATTGACGGGCGCAGTTTCTGCGCGTTGGGCGACGCGGCGGCATGGCCCATCCGCGCCTTCATCAAAAACTTCCGCCACGAGTTCGAGTACTATGTCAAGCACGGGCGCAGCATGTACGCCGACAACCCCGAATCGCAGGCGATGTTCCCCCCCAAAGGCTACCAGCGCTACAACCCGATGCGGTACGAGTACACCTTTGGGATGGTGAGGAAGTAGGCGGACGACCAAGGCGTGCAATCAGCCACGGAAGGGTGTCCCTGCGATGCGATACGCCTGCAGGGGCAGAACCCGTTGTCTGCCCCATTAGTTGCAATCGCGTTGGCAGAGTTTACGAAAACAAGCGATGCTGAAGACCCTCTCAAAGGTTCCCTGTGCCCACAGTGGAACCGAAGGGCACGCGATTACAAGCACGGGACGGCGCGTTGCACTGCTTGGTTATGCGTGCCGCTGGCGACGGTTGGCGTTGTGCTGGTGCCACCCACCAGAGCAGCCGACTGACCCGCCTCGTTTAGGCATGGCTCTTGCACCGCACAGCAACAGAACGCGCAGGTCGCCCCACTAATCGGGCGTGATTGTGGGGTTTTCTGCACGCGACTTGTTCGGGAACTGAACCTCCACAGTTGCCGATTCGCGCTTGAACGCCACCTGTCCGCCCAACGCCTCGACCACTGGGCGCAACGGTACGCGGACAATCCGCCTATCCCGCTCACGGTACCACGAGGGCGCAACAGGCAGCTGTACTCGCTGCCCGTTCACAATCGCCCAGCGGTCCCCTACACGCATCACGATTTGGCGACCAGTGCTTGAGTCCGCAATGGTGACGCGCTGTGTCTTGCCGTCCCACGCCACCTGAACACCCCGTATGCTCCTGAACCAACCTGCATCAATCATGAGGGTTCCCTGAGGGCGCACTAAGGCGTCGCGGGACACGATTCGAGGCTCACCAATATCAGCATTCAATCGGTAGTGCTGGAAAAACACGATGGAGATATCCTCGTTGGGCTCATAGTTCTCAAAACGCCATGCGATGCGATTGTTCGCGCGGCGGTATCCTGCAGGGCGGATACTCAGGTCAGTGACAGACCCAAGAGCGCTCAGGTCCACGATGATGTCTGAGCGACCAATCTTGCCCTTCCACGACGCGCCTGTGACCAGGATGTAGTGGAAAAACTTTTCTCCGTTGCTGACCGCGCCCAAAGGCGCCCTGTAGACATTCCGTATCACGCGCGTTTGTCCTGTCCCAAAGTGAACGCGCTTGAGATACCAACGGGAATAGCCCATATCTCGCAACTTCGGTTCCTGAACGCGCACTTGAACGCGCTTGCCATCGACATAGGAGCGGAAATACTGGAATCCCGTTGTGGGCACTTCGATAGCGCCGCCACCCGATTCAGGGAAGCCGATTAGCACGCTGGTTGCTTTGCCTGTGTTGTGCAGGACGAAGGTGCAGTTCACATCGGCGTACTCAGGGGTGAGCTTGACTTTGACCACATGCGAGCGTAGCACGATGGAGGGATGGCTCTCCATCGGTTTGATGACGCCGCCGATACCGACAACGGCGGTATCGTTGCACCACCCCAGCACGCTCAGCGTCGCGAGCGCGACAGAGACGCAGAGCCGAAACGCCTTCATCATCTGCCTCCGTAGTTGTTTAGGGTCGGCTATTCACTCACCCGCCCTACAACTTGCCCGATGCGCTACCTTCCCTCCACATGCGCCTTAAGACCGCGCACAATCGCTTCGGCAATTCGCTTCTGGAAGTCGGGGTTCACCAACTTCGCGCGGTCGAACGAGTGGTTCAGGTAGCCGACTTCGATGAGTACGGCGGGCATCTGGCTGGTGCGCAGCACGGCAAGCCCTGTCTGGTACAACACGGAATCGGAACGCACGCCGCGCGAGGGCAACCCGCTCACTTTCACGATTTCGTTCAGCAACGCTTGCCCCAGCGCACGGCTGTCGGCGTCGTCTTTGTGGTAGTAAATCGTCGTGCCCGACGCGGAGTTCGGGCGCGGGTTCGAATCGCAGTGGATGCTGATGAAAAAGTGCGCGTTCGCGCTGTTGGCGAGCGCAGTACGCTCGTACAGTCCGAGGGTTTTGTCCTCCGCGCGGGTCAGGATCACCTTCGCGCCCTCGCGCGACAGCAGTTCGGCGACATGGAGGGCGATTGCCAGCGTGATGGTCTTTTCCTCGATAACCGTTTTGCCTTCGCGCCAGCGTGCGCCCGCCTGCGCTCCGCCGTGCCCAGGGTCAATCACGATGATTTTGTCGCGCAGTTTGCCGCCTGTGTTGCGCGGGGCGCGCAGGTTCAGCGTCACGCCTGCCTTGCCCGACAGCACCTGCGCGCCGACGCTTCGCGCCAACTCCAGCACGATGCGCACCATACCCCCATCCAGCGGTGCAGCGCGTAGCACCTGCACGAACAAGTTGGGGTCGTCAATCACCTGCTCGACAGGTTCGGGCAGGTAGCCGGGCACATCGATGGCGATGCGGATAGGGTCTTCCAGGAACAGCACGCGCGGGCGTGCGCCGTCGGGCAGCGGTAGGGTCAGGCGCACCACACCGCTTGAGTCGCGCTGCAGCGGCGGGATCTCCAGCGGTGTGGGCGTTGGCTGAGGTGCAGGCTCTGCAGGGGGCGATTCGGGCGGTTCAGCAGGTGGTTCGGGCAGGCTGGTGGGTGCAGCGGTCAGGGCAACTTGCCACTCGCTGTCCAGCCCCTGCGTGGGTGTGGCGGCGGGCGCGTCCATCTCCAGCACGACGCGCACGGTGTGCGGGTCGAACTGCGCAATGCGCATCGCTTTCACCGCGCCCGAGGGCTGGGGCAGCGGCAACGGCACATCGGGCAGGGCGCACCCCACAAGGTCAATCACCAATCGGCTGGGGTTCTCCAGCGTGAAGGCACGCCATGCGACGGGCAGACTGGTCTTGAGGCGCAGCGTGTCGGCGTCAAGGTGCGCGTGCTGCAGGCGCGCGAGGATGCTGAGTGAACTGCTCGCCTCGTCCCAGCGCGTGAAGCCCCCCAACCGACGCACGAGGTCGCGCACAGGGATACACGACGCGCCGCGCTTCGGCTCAATGGGCACATGCGCTGCGGGTTGATCGGCAGGGATGTGGGGAATGCGCACGCTGCTTGCGCCCACCTCCAGCGGGATGCCGAGACGCTCCAGATGGCTGATAGGCAACCACAGTTCACGCCCGTCCCACAGCGGTGGGGGGCTAAGGCTCAGCGGCTCGCCGCGCAGGATAAGCGTCGCCTCGCGCAAGCCGTCCGCCCACGCAAGGCTTAGCAGCGCCGCCAGCCACACAACCGCTATCCCTCGCATCCGCCGCTCCTTCTCGCGTTAGGATACCTGATGCAACACGCGCGAGTGCCGAACCCTGTCTACTCGCGAGGCTCCTGATTACGAGCATACGGCTTCACGACCTGTAGGTCAGGAATAACGCCATAGTGCTTTTCGTTGAAACTGCATAAAACTAAGCCACGACTGGCAGCTGTGGCAGCGATTAACGAATCCAGCAACCCAAGTCCGCTGCTCAAATGGAATGCACAGAAGTAGTCTACGGCGCGCATACACGCGGACTCATCCAAATATATCACATGCATGCGTTCAACCAACCGTTTGACAACCTCTTGCTCCCTCAGATTACGACAGCCGTGCAGCAGTTCCAGCACGGTAATTACCGAAATGGCAGGCGTTTCGGGCAGATTGCGAAGCCACTCCAGCGCGGGCGCGAACCCACGCTGAATGTCTACCATCACATCAGTGTCCAGCAGAAGCATCTTCGGGGCGGCATTCTATGGTCTGGCGCATCTGGCGAACATACTCTGGGCTATCAGGCAGGTCTGTGCGGTCTGACCACAATCCCACGAAGCCAATCTGTGTCAGATACTCAAGCAGGACAGCGCCCGTGTCAGCGGTGTGCGCCTGCTCTGCGTCGGGCAGTACGATGACTCGCAGCCGACGCCCCTGCAGTTCCGACTGACGCGCCTGTATCTCTTCCCAAGTACCCTCAAGCACCTGCCAACTCATCGTCGTACAGTGTACCCTGTGGATTTCAGTCATAGGCTCACGGCGTCTCAACAAGGCTACTGTCGCCCAGCATCAGGCGCAGAGTACGCGGGCGACGCGCTCCCCCTCGTACCACCACATTTTTGCCCAGCAGGCTCCCCTCGATGCGCGTCTCGACCGACTCGACGCAGCTCCCCTCCAGCACGATGCTGTATTCGATCTCGCAACTGACCAGGCGCACGCCGTCGCCGATTGCGGTGAACGCGCCGATGTAGCAGTCTTCGAGGTGGCAGTTCGCGCCGATAATCGCGGGTCCGCGCACTGTGCAACGGCGCAGGAGGCTCCCTTCGCCGATTGCTACGCGCCCGTACAGGGTAGTCTCCTCCAGCGTCCCCTGTTGTGACGGCTGCAGGTCTTCCAGCACCAGTCGATTGGCTTCCAGCAGCGCGTCGAGGCTACCTGTGTCCTTCCACCAGCCCGTGATTTTCTGCCACTCGACGGTGTAGTTGTGGTCAATCAGGTACTGTATCGCGTCGGTGATTTCCAGTTCGCCGCGCCAGGAGGGTTTGATGGCGCGCGCGGCTTCGAAGATGTGCTTGTCGAACAGGTAGACGCCGACCAGCGCGAGGTTGCTTGGGGGCTGCTTGGGTTTCTCGATGAGTCGCACGACGCGCTCGCCCTCGAGCTCGGCAACGCCGAAGTCCTGCGGGTTGGGCACCTCCGCCAGCAGAATCAGCGCATTTGGCTTACGCTGCAGGAACGCCTGCACCAACGGCTGGAGGCTGGAGGTCACGAGGTTGTCGCCGAGGTACATCAGGAACGGCTCATCGCGCAGGTAGGGTTCGGCGGTCAGCACGGCGTGCGCCAATCCCAGCGGTTCGGGCTGTGGGATGTAGGTCACCTGCACGCCCCAGCGCGACCCGTCGCCGACGGCGCGCTCGATTTCGGCGGCGGTGTCGCCCACAATCATGCCCACCTCGCGGATGCCCGCCTCGGCAATCGCCTCCAACCCATAAAACAGCACGGGCTTGTTGGCGACGGGCACGAGTTGCTTCGCCATGCTAAAAGTAATCGGGCGCAGGCGCGTGCCCTTGCCCCCCGCCAAAATCAGTGCCTTCATCGCGTGAGGGGTCTTAGGTAGGCACTCAGCGTCGCAGCGAACTCGCGGAAGAACGCGGCGACGGCAGGCGCGACCGAAGCCAGCCAGTCGGTCCACTCGCGCCACGACCCAAATCGCGGCAGGTAGTCGCGCCAGCCACGCGCGGTAGGCTTACCCTGAAGGTGCGTGTTCAGCCAGTTCGTCACTTCGCTGATCACTGTCAGCCAGTCGGTTGGCGGGGGCACATGCCCGCCCTTGTACCAGACAATCTTTTTCGGTTCGCCCGCCGCGTTGTGCAGCGCCTTGTTCGACTCGACGGGCACCACATCGTCCGCGTCGCCGTTGATGAACAGCACGGGGCGTGGGGCAATCCGACCGACCCAATGCACGGGGTCAACGACATCCATCACGCGCAGCGCCTCTTGCATCTGCTGGGGGTTGTTGCGTGCGGCATCGCGCCACATTGACAGCGTGCTTTTCTCCATCAGGATTTTCCAGTCGCCGCCCGCCACCAAAAGGATGGGTGCCTTGACACGCTCGTCCACTCCTGCGAACATCGCGCCGATAATCCCGCCCATACTCGCGCCGATGTAGCCGATGCGGTTGGGGTCGATGTCCTTGCGCGTCTGCAGGTAGTCCACCCCACGGCGCAGGTCGATCACGGTCTGAATCAGCGCGTCGCGGGCGCGGTAGGGGTACATCCCGAAAAACGGGATGTCATCGCTGGGCTTGCGCTCGCCGTGATACTGCGCGTCAATTGCGAACAGCGCGTAGCCTGCTCGCGTCAGCGTGCCCCATAGCATCTGGAACATCCGCTTGTCGCCGCCCAGCCCGTGCATCAGAATAACACACGGCAGTTTCTCTTCGCGCGGCTGTTTAGGCAGGATGAGCAGCGCGGGCACGCGCTGGTCGCGCGCACTGCGGTAGGTGACCTTGATGACGCGATAGTCTGCGGTCTCTTCGGCGGGGGTCTCTTGTGCGCTAAGGGGCAGCGTTTTGTCGTAGCCGAAAATCAGGTCGGGGTCGTACTTCGTTGTGCTGGGCGACTGGCTACAGCCCGAAAGCAGCAGCCCCAGCGTCAGCCCCACAATTGCCGACATACGCCTTCGCGTTCGCATGGAAGTTAGGATACCTCAATCGGGTACAATCTGTGTGGGGATGGCTCTGACGCGCGAGGATATTCTGGACGCCGTGCGCCAACTGCAGGAAGACGACGACCTGCTGCTGGAAGCCGCACGCGCCTTATTGGACGCGCGGGTCTTGCGAAAATTGGCGACTCGCGCGCCCGATGTGTTCGACACGCTGCGGCGGTTCATTCTGACCGAAGAACTGCTGCAGCTGCCCGCCGAGTTCCGCGAGTTCCGCCAGCAGGTCAACGAGCGGTTTGACCGCTTGGAGACAGACTTGGCAGGCTTCAAGCAAGAAACGCGCGAGCGGTTCGACCGGTTGGAGGCAGACTTGGCAGGCTTCAAGCAAGAAACGCGCGAGCGGTTCGACCGGTTGGAGGCAGACTTGGCAGGCTTCAAGCAAGAAACGCGCGAGCGGTTCGACCGCTTGGAGGCAAGGCAGGATCGGCTCGAGGCAAGCGTTGATTCGATTTCCAAGTGGGTGCAAGGCGAGAGAGCGCGCCGCGACGGTCTCGACTACCAGCGGCGGGTCATTAAACGCGCGTGGCGCACCTTCGGCGGCGGCGAAGGCGGCTGCCCCGACGAAAACCCCGAAGTCGCCTACCAGATTGATCAGTGGCTCACCGCCGCGGGCATCGACGGGAACACCCTCGACCCGCGCAGCGACCCGCAGGAGGCGGACCTTGTGTGGTGGAAGGGGCGCAAGGTCGCTGTGGTGGAGATTTCGCTCAAGGTGAACGGCGACGATGTGGAACGGGCACGCCTGTGCGCTGACACGCTTCGCCAAGCAGGGCTGGATGCCATCCCCTTCGTCATCGGCGCGGAGTGGGCGCACCCCGAAACCCCAGAGAACGCTCGGAAATTGGGCGTCGAGTGGCGCATCGGTAGCGAGATCTCCGACGGCGTGCGCGAATTCCACGCCTACACCCCATAGCCCAGCAGGTACAATTCGCCTGCTATGCCCACGACTGAGACCCGAACCGTGCTGGTGGGGCTATCCCGTGCGCAGTTGCGCGAGTGGGTGGTCGCGACATTAGGCGAGCCTGCCTATCGGGGGACGCAACTGGCGCAGTGGATCTACGCGAAGGCGGCGACAGAGTTCAGCGCGATGACCGATTTGCCCGCCGCGATGCGCGCACGCCTCAACGAAATCGCCTGCATCTCGCCCAACACCATCAGCGCCACCCAACGCTCTAAAGATGGCACGGTCAAGTGCCTGCTGCGCCTTGCGGACGGCAACGAGGTGGAGTGCGTGCTGCTGCCCTACGAAGACCGCGTGTCGGTGTGCCTCTCCACGCAGGTCGGGTGCGCGATGGGCTGTCGGTTCTGCGCTACAGCGCAAGGTGGCTACACACGCAACCTCAGCGCGGGCGAAATCGTTGACCAACTGCTGCATCTCCAGCGGCTAAGCGACCGCCGCATTACGCATGTGGTACTGATGGGCATGGGCGAGCCGTTGCTGAACCTCGAAAACGTGCTTACCGCTCTGCGCCTGATTCACGACGAAGTCGGGATTAGCTACCGGCGGATAACCGTCTCAACGGTGGGCATCGTTCCGAAGATTTACGCGCTGGCAGAAGCGGATCTGCCCATCACGCTTGCGGTGTCGTTACACGCGCCCGATGACGAGACCCGTGCGAAGATTATGCCCGTGAACCGCAAGTGGGGCGTGGACATGCTCATCCAAGCCGCACGCGACTACTTCGAGAAGACCAAGCGGCGAATTACCTTCGAGTACCTCCTGCTACGCGAAGTAAACGACACACCTGAACACGCACAGAAACTTGCTGCCAAACTGCGCGGAGTGCCCTGCTTGGTGAACCTGATTCCGTTCAACTATGTGCCCACGCCCGACGGGTTCCAGCGTCCCGAAGCCGCGCGCGTGCGCCGATTCCGCGCGATTCTCGAAGCGGCGGGCATCGAGACCACCCAGCGTGTTGAGCGCGGGCACGACATCGACGCCGCCTGCGGGCAACTGCGCGGCAGGCATCTCGGCAAGCCGATTCCGTTGGCAGTGCATGGGCGAGGATGACACCAACCGAAGGAACACAGCTTGCAAAAACAAGAGCGATTGACGACCCCCTCCTCAAGGTTTCCCCTACTGGCAGGGGGAATCGACTCCGTGCCCCACACGGTTCCCCTCGCGAATCGGGGGTAGCCTTGAGGAAGGGGGCAAACTTACACTCTGCCAGCGCGATGGTTATCGGAGTGCTGATGTTTCTTCTGCTCTGCACCGCCTGCCAGCCTGCGCGCGAGCCTGCCTCACTGCCATCAGAGCCTGCGCCGTCGCAAGGGGACGCTTCCATCCGCCTGCCCGACGCGACCTACGAGATTCTGAAGCCCACCTTAGAGCAGCAGGACGAGCAGGGGCGCACGCTCTGGAAGCTGCAGGCGCAGGCGTTGCGTGCCGAGACGCGCGACTCGCAGGCGCAGGGCACGCTCACTCAGGTGCGCGGCTGGCTCTACCGCAACGGCAAGCCCGTGTTGGAGTTCACTGCGCCGTACGCCCGCGCGAACACCGAAACGCGCGAAGTGGAAGCGTGGGGTGGCGTCGTGGCGACCTCCAAGACGAACGACGCACGCCTGACGGCAGGACGCATCGTGTGGCAGGCGCGCCGCGACCGAATCCGCGCCTCCGAAGGCGTGCGACTTCGCTGGGGCGACTTCGAACTGCGCGAGCGCACCCTCAATGTGGACACCGCCTTAGAAAAGGCATGGAGCGGGGACTAAACCGCCCACTGCTCTTGCCGATAGCCCATATCCCAGAACATCCACTCGTAGCGGCTGGTCATCACAAAATGCGCCCGCATCGCCTCGCGCTGCGCATCGGTAAGCGTCTCCGCCACCGAATCGGTCATCGCCAACACCTCGCGCACCACGCCGCCAAACTCCTCCGAGGCGTAGGTGTCAATCCACCGTTGATAAAGCGGGTTGGGCGAGCCGTGCTTCTCTAACTCCTTGCCGACCTCCCAGTAAATCCAGTAGCAGGGCAGAATCGCGCCCAGCGCCTCGTGGAATGGACGCGCGTAGCAGACCGCCAGCAGGTAGTGCGTGTACGCTACGCAGGTGGGTGCCAGCGGAGTCGCATACACCTGCTCAGGCGTCAGCCCAAACTCCTTGAAAAAGCTCTCGTGCAGCGACCGCTCCACCAGAATCGCGTTTTTCGCGTGCTCGTTGAAGGTCACCAACCACTCGTCGCGGGGGGCTTTCGCAGCGGCGAGGCTCAGGCACTGCGCGTAATAACGCAGGTAGTGTGCGTCCTGCACCACATAGAACTGGAACGCCTCACGCGAGAGGCTGCCGTCAGTAAGCCCTATGAGGAACGGGTGTTTGAGAATCGCGGCGTAAATCGGTTCGATAGACCGCCAGAGTTGCTCCGTATAGCGCATGCATCAATTCTACCCCCGAAACCTGAAGCGATTCACAGGCTGAGGCGTCGGGCGGTGTGGAAAACCCTGCATGGGCGCACTGCGCTCACAGGGGGCAGTCATGCAACGCAACCGAAGCGAACGGGGATTCACGCTGGTGGAGATTATGGTCGTGATCCTGATTCTTGGGATCTTGGTCTCACTGGCGTTGCCGAGTTGGATGAACGCGCGCGCCCGCGCCCAAACGCGCATCTGCGTGGCGAACCTGCGCCAAATCCACCAAGCGAAAGAGATGTACGCCTTAGCCACACGCGCCCAGACAGGCGCGACGGTTTCGATGACTGACCTCGTACCGCAGTACTTAGACCACGAGCCGTTTTGCCCTGCAGGTGGCGGCGCAGCGTACACCGTGAACGCCATCGGCACACCGCCTGAGTGCCCCAGCGGGATCCCGTCGCACCGATTCGACTGGACAGGAGATTAACCTATGCGTGCCCAACGCGGTTCTGCACTGACAGAGGTTCTGGTCGCAGTGTTCATCGTGACGCTGCTGGTGCTGAGCATCGCCGCTATCTCGCCGATGAGCACGCGCATGCAGCGTCGCGCCCAGCAGTTCACCTTCGCAACAAATGTCGCACAGACCGCCTTGGAGCGCATCCGCACGCTGGACTTCCTGCAAATCACCGCGAACGGGCTCATCAGCGCAGGGCTGGCGCAGACTATCGAACTGAACGAAACGAATCGATTCCGCGTGCGCTTCACCACTTTGCAGACGCCTGGCGGCGGCACGCTCAACCTCGCGAACGAATTGCGCAGCGGATTCGGCACGATTGAAGTAGTGAACCTGACCACGAACAACAACATCTCGATTGGGCTGAAGACGGTCATCGTCACGGTGCGCTGGCAGGAGCCGCGCACGAACCAGTGGCAGCAAGTGCAACTGGCGACGACAATCGCCAGCCTGAAGTAAGCGACTGCGCCGAGTAAGGCGCACTGTATTGTATCGCGCCCCTGCAAGGGGAGGCTTGCAGGGTGCGCGTCTACGGGGAGGACAACGATGCACAGGGGTAGGAACCGCCGCACACGCGGCTCGATGATTCTGGAAGTCGTGATGGCGAGCGCGCTATCCGTGATTGTGATTGCGCTGCTGGTCAGCACGCAGATTCAAGTGCTGCGCAACTATCAGCGCACAATTAATCACAACACGGCGAATCGCGCTGCCTACAACGCGCTGCGCGAAATCCGCGAGATTGCCCAGCAAGCGGTCTCGGTCACGGTCAGCGGCAACACGGCAACGATTCTGCTGCCCTTGCGCGACGCCAACGGGCGGTTCCGCACGCCGATCCAGCCCGACCCAGCGAACCCCGTCGTCGTGCAGGTCAATTTCTCGACGGGGCAACTGCGCCTGACGCAGAACGGGCAAACGCGCACGCTGCTGACCAATCTTGTGAACACCACGCCGCAGGGTGCGCCCTACACGCCGTTTTCCGTGCAACAAGTCGCTCAAGGTGTTGTGGCGTTCCATGTGCGCCTGAGCGTGCGGGAGGGTCAAGGCGCACACGCACAGCGCGTGTGGTTCGAGGAGTGTATCCTGTTGCGCAACGCCACACAGAACTGAGGGGAGGTGGTTGGGATGCGAAGGCACAAACTGCGCCGCACACGCGGTAGCACACTGGTGACTACTTTGATTATGGGCGGGTTGGCGACCATCACGGGCGTCGCCTATCTGGACATCGCGACGCAGGACATGCGCACCGCCGCCGCGCGGATGGACGAGGTGACCGCGCAGAACCTTGCAGAGGGTGGGCTTCAGGCGATCATGCAGGATATTTGGCGACAGTTCAGAATCACGCAGCGGTTTGATGCTATTCACAGCGCGTTGAACGGCGCAAGCCCCACAAGCCCGCGCTGGATTCGAAACGGCACTTTCGCAGGCGTCGGCAACTACACGGCGGCGGCGATTGGCTACGAGCAGCCCGACAGCTACACGCGGCGCATCACCGTGCGCTCCGTCGGCTGGATCGACCGCAACAACAATGGGCAACTGGATGCCCACGAGCCGCGCCAGGTAATCGAACAGACCTTCGACCTCGCGCTCACACGCTCCGCCGTGTTCGACTATGCGTACTTCGTGAACAACTATGGCTGGATGTATGGCTTCAGCGGCGAACAGCTGGTGATGAATGGTGACGCGCGCTCCAACGGCGATTTTGAGTTCCGCTACGGCTCTGGCGGACCGCCCGTAATCAACGGCTCGATTTACGCCTCGCCGAACGAGAAGCTCAGCCCACGCGCAGAGGGGCGGATTATCCTGCCTGGCGGCAACCAAGCGCCGCGCCAGTGGGACGCTGCCACCTACGCCACGCGCCAACTGACTGACCAATTCATGCGCCCCGTTTACAACAGCGCCATCCACGGCGCGTTCGGCAGCAGTACCTTCAACCAGTGGCGCGACTATCTCTACAATCCGCAAGGATATCTCATCAACAACTCACCCTTTGGCTCTGTGCTGGCAGATGTAAACGGCACGCGCCGATTCGATGGGTATACGCTTGATAACCGCCCGACCAGCGAACTGGTACTGCCTGACCTGAACGATCTGAACTACTACATTAACCTGTCGCGTACTTGGCGCAATCCGAAGGCGACCTTCTCGGACGGGCTGCCCAACCCGAACTATAACCAGCCCGCCCGCATTGAGGTCTGGGATCCGCGGCAGAATCGGTATGTGCGTGTCGACACGAATGGCGTCATCAACGGCAGCATCGCGCTAATTGGCTATCGCGATAAGCCGATACGCATTCATGGACCGATTACCGTCACGCAGGATGTCGTTATCCGCGGCTATGTGGAGGGACAGGGCACGATTTATGCGGGTCGGAATGTGCATATCGTGGGCGACATTATTTACAAAAACCCACCCGATTTTCGTGGCAGCGTGCTGAACAGTGTGCTTGCGCTCAACGAGCGGCGCGACGCGCTGGGGCTGGCGGCTCGGGGCAGCATTATGATGGGCAACACGAAACGGTTCCGCGACCCGTACCCCCTGTATTACATGAAGCCGCCGTTTACACGCGGACGCTACGACGAGAATGGCAACTGGATTCCCCCGTTTGACGCGACCCAAGTCGACAGCACAGGGCGCATGCGCTACCAGTCCGCCTATGGCGACGCGGGGCAAAACGAAATCGAACGGCTCTCGCTGCAGATCGATATCGACCGGAACGGCGTCATCGACACCGACGAGCGCGGCATCTCGCGCATCGACGCCGTGATGTTCACCAACTTCGTGGGTGGGGGGAACCTCGCAACGGATGGGCGCGGCTTGGTGATTAACGGCGCGATTATCGCTAAAGACGAGGCGATGGTGCTGTATAGCCTGCCGCTGCGCTTCAACTACGACTGGCGCATCAAAGAGCGCAGTCTGGACGACCAGCCGCTAATCAATATTGAACTGCCGCGCGTGGCGAGCGTTGCGCGCTTGGCGTGGCAAAAGTCGCGCTACTAACACACAGTGAGGGAGGGGAATATGCAACTGCGAACGGTTATCTGGGGCATTTTGAGCGCGGGGCTGCTCGCGCTGAGTTGGGGCATCGGCACGGAGGGGCGCAGCCCGAATGAGCGCCCCGACTGGTGGAAGCCGTATGAGAACGCGCCCGCAATTGAGGTCAGCCCAGAGGTCATCGCGCCGAAGGGCGACATCCCCAGCGTCGCGGAAGAGGCAGTGACGCGCAACGCGCCTGGGGGCGTGCCCGAAAACTTAGTGATTGGCAGCGACGGCGCGATGCAGGGCACAACGCAACTTGCGCCTGCAATTGACAGCCAGCAGGTCTTGCAGGAAGCCGCGCACAACCCCAACGGCAAGCCGCCGTTCTGGCGCGGGTTCGCGCTGTTTGGCGCGTTCCTGCTGTTGGGGGGCGGCGCGGTGTTCGGCGTGCTGCGCTGGCTTTCGAATCAGCTTCCCGAGCCGCCTAACCCCACGCGCCGACGGCGGTTCTAAGCGGAGTTGCGGCGGCAGCGTTGCCGCTGCGACTCCCAAACCGCCCTACACCTGCTCCATCGGGTAGCGCAGCAGGGCGCTCGCGCCCTGAATCGACGCGCGCGCCTCGCCATGCACGGTTTCGACCTGCGCGCCCTGCTCTAAGGCGCGCTCCAGCACGGTGTCCACGATATCGGGCATTTGCAGCGCTGTGACCGTGCCCTCAGGCGCGTCGTCGAGCGACAGTCCAATTTGCCCCGACGGGTAGAACACCACACCAGGCTGGCTGAACTCGGTGTCGTACAGCAGCACGCGCACATTCCCCCACTCCAGCGCACGCAGCACAGCGGGCAGCCCTGTCGCTTTCATCGTGGGGGGTGTCTCCTCGAGTTCGCGCAGCAACTGCGCCTCCTGCTCCCGATCCAGCTCCGTCAGCCGATCCAGCACGCGCTCGTAAATCTGGTTGATGGGCATCTTGTCGTGCGCCTGAATCCTGCCTGCGTAGGCACGGCGCACATAGTCGTGCAAGTAGCTGGGGAACGCGCTCGCCAACTCGTCGGGCGCGGCGATAATCAAGCGGTCGTAGGGGTGAGTGCGACGCAACTCGCGCACCGTCTCGGCAATCCGACGCAGGTGCTGCTGTTGCTCGTGGAGTTTGAGCATCTGCACATTGCGCTCACCCATCCCGTGTTGCGCCGTGATGCCGCTCGGCGTGCGCACCCCATGCACGCCAGGGGGTAAAATCTCGCGGTCTTTCACAAAGCTGAAAGCGTCCAGCGCACGAATGCCGTGAATGTCTACTTGATAGAAGTAGGCGTCGCGATGGTCGAACACCACCACAAGGTTCGTCCCAAAGTCAGCTTCGACGGCGAACAGGCGGCGCACATAGGGGGTCTGATCCACGACCAGCGTATTGCGCTCCACATACGGCAGCAGCACAGTGTGGAACAGCCCCTCGCCTGAGCAGACGAATGCCGCCAGCCCACGCACGGGCAGCGAGTTCTCGCCCAGCAGGTTCGACGGTTCCGCGACAAAGTCCTCCAGCCGCTGAAAGTCGGCGCGTATCGACTCGCGCGCCTCCGCTGAAACGGGATGGTTATCCAGCCAATGGCTAAGCTGGTTAATCAGCGTCTTAAGCCGAATGCGGTACTTGGGCGGGCGCGTTGCCCGCTCCTCAGGAGTCAAGCTGAGATACAGCGTCGTCGTCAAAAACCGCTCCGATTTGAAGTGCTTCAGCGTCTCTAAGGTGTTTCGCATCAGTTGCCTCCTCGCT
>Ga0197143_1001688_pt1 | contig 18113 bp, 15 predicted proteins | sample GBS70_MetaG_FD_148603 | JGI IMG/M metagenome (GOLD analysis project Ga0197143, IMG submission 148603) | Sediment microbial communities from Great Boiling Springs, Gerlach, Nevada, United States - GBS 70_MetaG | ecosystem: Environmental > Aquatic > Thermal springs > Hot (42-90C) > Sediment...
GCCTGCCGGTGGTCAGTCGGGAAGCGCCAGGTAGTCGAGCAGGTGGTCAGTCATCTTAAGGACCACCGGGCCCGCACCTTAAGCGGGTTACTTGCCCGGATTGCTGCCAGGATGGTGGCTTACACTAAAATGGAGTTGCGGATGGGGCTCTAACCCCCCGGTCGCAAACTCCGAAAACCGGCAAGCCCGGGTCGGGGCCCCGGCCCCATTGACAAAGCCCGGCCGGCGAAATAGTATTAAGTTAGCAAAGGCCGGGCGGACTACTGGAGAAAGGAGGAGGCGAAGGTGTTCCCCGCGGCTTTCGAGTACGTTGCCCCCTCAACCCTGGACCAGGCCATCGGTCTCTTAGCAACCTACGGTCCCGAAGCAAAGGTGCTTGCCGGGGGGCAGAGCCTTATTCCGGCGATGCGGTTCCGGCTGATAACCCCCAGGGTCCTGGTCGATATCAACCGCCTGGGCGGGCTCAACTTCCTGGAAGGATCCGACGCCCGGCTCCGAATCGGGGCCCTCGTCCGGCACCGGGAGCTGGAGGCCTCGGAACTGATTCGACGCCGCTACCCCCTGCTGGCCGACGCCGCGGCGGTGGTGGCCGACCCCATCGTTCGGAACCTGGGGACGGTGGCCGGGTCGGTGGCCCACGCCGACCCGGCCGGCGACTGGGGGGCCGCCCTGCTGGCCGCCGGGGCCGAGGTGGTTGTGGCCGGACCCCGGGGTGGCCGGACGGTCCCCCTCGACGGGTTCTTCACCGGCCCCCTGATGACCATCCTTCAGCCCGACGAGGTCATCACCGAGGTTAGGGTGCCGACCCCGGGACCCCGGGAGGCCGGGGCCTACCTGAAGCTTGAACGTAAAGTGGGCGACTTTGCGGTGGTTGCGGTGGGCGTCCAGGTTGCCCTGGACGAGGCCGGCGTCTGCCGGAAGGCGGGCATCGGCCTCGCCGCCGTCGGCCCTACCTCCCTGCGGGCCGCCGCGGCCGAAGAGTGGCTGGTGGGCAAGGCCCTGGACGATGCCGTCATCAACCGGGCCGGGGAACTGGCGGCCGCGGCCTCGAGCCCGTCCGACGACACCCGGGGCCCGGCCGAGTACAAGCGGGATATGGTCCGGGTGCTCACCGTGAGGGCCCTGCGCCGGGCCCTGGCGCGAATCGAGGAGGTGCTGCGATGACCGCCACCGAACTCCCACGTCCGACCGGCCGCCTGACGGTTTCCGTCACGGTGAACGGGCGGCCTTACCGGGCCGAGGTTGAGGCCCGGATGCTCCTCGTTTACTTTCTCCGGGATGTCCTTCGGCTCACGGGAACCCACGTCGGCTGCGACACCACCAGCTGCGGGGCCTGCACCGTGCTGGTGAACGGGCATCCGGTCAAAAGCTGTACCATGTTCGCCGTCCAGGCCGACGGGGCCGAAATCCTGACGGTGGAGGGCCTCGCCCGGGACGGCCAGCTTCACCCCCTGCAGAAGGCCTTCGCCGAGCACCATGGCCTTCAGTGCGGCTTCTGCACCCCCGGGATGCTGATGACGGCGTATGCCTTCCTGCAGGAGAATCCGAACCCGACCGAAGAAGAGATTCGCCGGGCCATCTCGGGCAACCTCTGCCGGTGCACCGGCTATCTGAGCATCGTCAAGGCCATCCGGGCGGCCGCCGGGCAGCCGGTGGCCGGCTGAGAAAGGAGGAAGGGATGACGACCCCAGCTCCGACCCAGGAAGTGTTAGGTCAGTCCGTACCCCGCAAGGAAGATACCCGCCTGATCCAGGGCCGGGGCCGCTACCTGGACGACATCGCCCTGCCGGGCATGGTCTACCTGGCCCTGGTCCGCAGCCCCCACGCCCACGCCCGCATCCGGTCCATCCGAACGGAGGCCGCCCGGTCAATTCCCGGGGTTCTGGCCGTGATTACCGGCGAGGACCTGGCTAAACTGGGCCTCGCCTGGATGCCCACCCTGGCCGGGGACAGGCAGATGGTGCTGGCCACAGGCAAGGTGCTCTATCAGTACCAGGAGGTGGCGGCCGTGGTGGCCGAGACCCGGGAGGCGGCCCAGGACGGGGCCTTTGCCGTCGAGGTCGACTACGAGCCCCTTCCCCCGGTGGTCGACCCCTTCAAGGCCCTGGAGGCCGACGCCCCCATCCTCCGGGAGGACCGGGAAACCCGGAGCAACCACATCTGGCACTGGGAGTCCGGGGACCGGTCGGCCGCCGAGGAGGCCCTGCGAAAATCCGACGTCGTGATGAGGGAGCAGATCAGGTTCCAGCGGGTCCACCCGGCCCCCCTGGAGCCCTGCGGGTGCATTGCCGACTACGACCCGGTGACCGGCCGACTCACCCTCTACGTCACCTCCCAGGCCCCCCACGCCTACCGGACCCTCCTGGCCCTGGTGGCCAAAATCCCGGAGCACCTGATCCGGGTGGTCTCCCCCGACATCGGCGGCGGCTTCGGCAACAAGGTCGCCGTTTACCCCGGCTACGTCTGCGCGGTGGTCGCCTCGATTCTGCTCGGCCGCCCGGTGAAGTGGGTGGAAACCCGGACCGAGAACCTCGCCTCGACCTCCTTTGCCCGGGACTACCACATGACGGTGGAGCTGGGGGCCAGCCGGGACGGCCGGGTTCAGGCGCTGCGGGTTAAGACGGTGGCCGACCACGGTGCCTTTGACGCCTCCGCCAACCCGAGCAAGTGGCCGGCCGGCCTTTTCAACATCTGCACCGGCTCTTACGACTTTCCGGCCGCCTTTGTGGAGGTGGATGCCGTCTATACCAACAAGGCCCCGGGGGGCATCTCCTACCGGTGCTCTTTCCGGGTGACGGAGGCCTCTTACCTCATCGAGCGGGCGATGGACATCCTGGCGGCCGAGCTTAAAATGGACCCGGCGGAGCTCCGGCGCAAAAATTTCATCCCTCCGGAGAAGTTCCCCTACACCTCGGCCCTCGGCTGGACCTACGACAGCGGCAACTACGCCGCCGCCCTGGACAAGGCCCTAAAGCTCATCGGCTGTGAGGGGCTCCGGCGGGAGCAGGCCGAGCGGCGGAGCCGGGGCGAGCTTATGGGCATCGGCATCTCCTCGTACACCGAAATCGTGGGGGCCGGCCCAAGTCACCTCTTCGACATCGCCGGCATCAAGATGTTCGACAGCTGCGAGATCAGGGTTCACCCTACCGGCAAGGCCATCGCCCGCTTCGGCACCCGCCATCAGGGGCAGGGCCACGAGACCACCTTTGCGCAGATCGTCGCCCACGAGCTCGGCCTTGCCGTCGAGGACGTGATGGTCGAGGAGGGCGACACCGACACCGCCCCCTACGGCCTCGGCACGTACGCCAGCCGGTCCACCCCCACGGCCGGGGCGGCGGCCGCCCTCTGCGCCCGGCGGATCCGGGAGAAGGCCCGCAAGATCGCCGCCCACCTGCTGGAGGCCGCCGAAGAAGACGTGGTCTGGGAGAACCGGCGGTTTCAGGTTCGGGGCGCGCCCGAGCGGTCGGTCTCCATGGCCGACGTGGCCTTTGCGGCCTACACCAACCCCCCGCCGGGGCTGGAGCCGGGCCTGGAAGCCGTCTACTACTACGACCCGCCGAACCTCACCTTCCCCTTCGGGACCTACGTCTGCGTGGTAGACATCGACAAGGGCACCGGTCAGGTGAACGTGCGCCGCTTCGTGGGCGTCGACGACTGCGGCAACGTCATAAACCCGATGGTGGTTGAGGGCCAGATTCACGGCGGCCTGACCGAAGGGTTCGCCATCGCCTTCATGCAGGAGGTCGCCTACGACCGGGACGGAAACTGCCTTTCGTCCAACTTCACCGAGTACCTGGTGCCCACGGCGGTGGAGACGCCCCGCTGGGAGCTGGACCGGACGGTCACCCCGTCCCCCCATCACCCGCTGGGGGCCAAGGGGGTCGGCGAATCCGCCAACGTGGGCTCCCCGGCGGCCTTTGTCAACGCGGTGGTGGACGCCTTATCGCCCCTCGGGGTGCGCCACATCGACATGCCCATAACCCCCTGGAAGGTGTGGCGGGTCCTGCGGGAACACGGGATAACCGGCTGAGCCCATGGGCTGGCGGCTGGCGGGCGGGGTGAGGCTGGACGAGCTGGCCCGGGAGCTGGAGGCCCGGGGCGAGGCCTTTGCGGTGGCCACCGTCGTCCGCCGGCGGCCCCCGGCCTCGGCCCGCCCGGGGGATCGGGCGGTCATCACCGCCGGCGGCCGGGTTTACGGCTGGGTTGGGGGCGGCTGCGCCCACGACCTGGTGGTCCGGGCGGCGGCGGAAGTGACCCGCACCGGGCAGCCCCAGCTCCTTCGGCTCGGGGGTTCGGCCGAAGACGAGGGGGTGGTCGCCGTCCCGATGGGTTGCCCGAGCCAGGGGGAGCTGGAGGTCTTCATCGAGCCGTGGCTCCGGGAGCCGAAGCTTCTGGTGTTCGGGGAGTCGGTGGCGGCCCGGACCCTGGCAGACCTCGGCCGCATCCTGGGCTATGAGGTCGTCGCTGTCGGCCCGGAGGGGCCGGGAAACCTCCCGGGGTTCGGACCCACCGACGAGCTCTACGTGGTCGCGGCCACCATGGGCCACTACGACGAAGACGCCCTCGATGCCGCCCGGCGGCTGCCGGCCCGGTATATCGGCCTGGTGGCCAGCCGCCGGCGGGCCGAGGCGGTTCGGGCCGAACTTGCCCGACGGGGCTGGTCGGCCGCCGAGCTGGGCCGAATCCAGGCCCCGGCCGGCCTGGACCTGGGAGCGGCCACCCAGGAGGAGGTGGCCCTGGCGGTGATGGCCGAGGTCACCCGCCTGCGTCGAAGGGGGCCTCGGCCGGTGCCGGCCGAGGCCTTGCCGAAACTGACGGCCCGGGACCCGGTTTGCGGAATGGAGGTGACCATCGGGTCGGCCCGGCACCGGGCCGAATGGGGCGGCCGGACCTTTTACTTCTGCTGTCCCCACTGCCGCCGGGCGTTCCTGGCCGACCCGACCGCCTACCTGACGCAAACTTAATGCCGGCCGAGGCCCCGAAGGGCCGAGAAGACCAGAATCAGCCCGAGTAAAAGCTTAATGACAGGCGCCGGCGCCACCGCCGCCAGCAACCCGCCCGCCGCGGCCCCCAGCACCGAACCCGCCCCCATCGGCAGGATGACTTCCCCCAGTTCCGCCCGCAACTTGGCCTCGCCCGTTCGGACCCAGCGGCCGATGCCCACAAGGACCGTGGGCAGACTGATAAGCACGGCCCCGGTTCCGGCATCCTTAACGGTCATGCCGTAGATAAAAACGAGGGTGGGGATGATCAGCTCGCCCCCGGCAACCCCAAGCAGGCTGCTCACCAGGCCGATACCCGCGCCCGCCGCCAGCCCGCTCAGCACCACGGCTGGCGGCCCCGTCACGGCCGCGGCCCGCCCCAGGGGGATAAAGGCTTCGACGATGAGCAAAACCCCGATGCCGAGCAGAAGGGCCGCCACCAGTCGGGCGAACTGCCGGGCCGACAACCGCAGGGCGAGGGCTGGGCCCAGGTAGGCCCCGAGCAAGGCCCCGGCCAGCAGGCCGGCAACGGCCGGGGCGTAGGGGACCACGGGCTCCAATGAAAGGGTCCGGGAGCGGACGATGAGGGCCGCCCCGAGGGTGAAGGCGCTCACCACCAGGTTGACCGGCACCGCCCGGCGTAGGGGGTAATGTAAAAGCCGGACCAGGGCCGGCAAGCGGAATTCGGCGCCCCCCAGGCCGATGAGGCCCCCGAGGACGCCCACCGCCAGCCCCACCCCGAAGGCGAGGACGGCCCGCCGGCCGCCGAGGGTCTGGGACGGTCCCCTCAAGCCGGCAGCTCCTCCCGGCCGAAAAGCAGCCGGGCCCCCAGGACCACCCCCAGGGCCATCAGCAAAAGGAGGGCCGAGAGGGCCAGCGCCCGGCTCAGGCTCGACTCCATCGCCGTGTACACCGCCAGGGTCAGGGTCTGGGTCCGGCCCGGAAAGTTCCCCGCAAACATCAGGGTGGCCCCAAACTCGGCCGCCGCCCGGGTGCCGCAAAGAAGCAGGCCCGAAAGCAGGCCGGGCAGGGCGATGGGCACCGTCACCCCCCAGAAGGCCTGCCAGGGGGTTGCCCCGTCCACCGCGGCCGCCTCCTCGACCTCCCGGGGCACGGCCCGAAACCCGAGGGCGGCCCCCCGGATGTAAAAGGGCACGGCCACGAAGAGCTGGGCCAGCACCACCGCCGCCGTGGTAAAGGGAAGGACAACCCCAAGGGATTCCAGGAAGGGACCGAAAAGGCCCCGCCGGCCGAAGGCCATCAACAGCCCCACCCCGGCGATGACCGGCGGCAGGGCCACCGGAAGCTCCACCAGGGTTTCGACCACCGCCTTGCCCCGAAACTCCCGCCGGGCCAGAAGGTAGGCCAGGGGCGTTCCGGCGGCCAGGGCCACCAGCGCCACCATCAGGGTGGTTAAGGCCGTAAGCCCCAGGGCCGCAAGCACCGGCGGGTCGCCCAGGGCTCGGAAGGTCTCGAGGTCAAGGCCGGACCAGAGGAGGGCCAGGACCGGCACCGCCAGGTAGACGAGAAGTAGTATCCCCAGGCCGACGGGTAAAACCTCCGCCGGCCGGCCCAGCCCCCGGGGAACAGGTTTGAAAGGCCCCGTCATACCAGGGTCTCAGCCCACCGGTTTAAAGCCCCACCTGGCCAGAATCTGCTGGCCCTCGGCCGAAAGGACAAAGTCGATAAACGTTGCGGCCCCGGCCGGATTCGGGCCGTTTTTAACGATGGCAATGTAGTAATCGGCGACGACGTTAAACTGGGCCGGAATCTCGATGACTTTAACCCGGTCCCGAACCTCGGGGGTGATATCGCTCCGGTAGACGAAGGTCCCATCGGCTTCCCCCAGGACCACCTTGGCCAGGGATGCCCGGACGTTGGGCTCTTCGGAGACCACGTTTTTAAGAACCCGGTTGGCAAAGTCCGGCCCGTAGACCGGGTCCTGACCGGCATTCTGGAGGATCTGGCGAGTGTAGCCCCCGATGGGCACCTCCCGGCCGGCAACCACCAGCCGAAGGCCGGGCCGGGCCAGGTCCTTAAGGGTTGTGATACCCCCCGGATTGGCCGCCGGGACGACGATAACCGGCCCGTTCCGGACAAAAACCCTCGGCTCGCCGGCGATGGTCCCGTCCTGCCGGGCGGCCCGCATGTTGCGCTCGTCGGCCGAGGCAAAGACGTCCGCCCGGGCCCCCTGGGCCAGCTGGGCGCGCAGGGTTGAGGAGGCGGCAAAGTTAAACGTAACGCTGAGGCCGGGATACCTGGCCTGGAGGGCCTGACCGATTTCTTTAAAGGCGTCGGTTAACGATGCGGCCGCAAAGACCGCCACCTCGCCCCGGGGTGCGGGCGGCTCCGGACTTGGGGCCGGCACCGGGCCGCCGGTAGCGCCCCCGCAGCCGGCCAGGAGCAGGGTCGTCAGAATCAGTCTGAGAAAGCGCCGGGTTGCCATCGGCTGCCCCCTTTTAGGCCGCGGCCGGGACTTCGGCAACCACCGTTCCGGTCCGGCCCACGTCGTAGCCCGGAAGGGCCCCCAGCTCGGCCCGGAACGACCGGCGCTGGAGGACGTCCAGCAGGGCGGCCACCGCCGGGTGGTCCAGCAGGTCCCGGGGAATTACCAGGTCGAACCTGGCCTCGGCCAAGGGGATGAAATCGAGACCCAGGGCCCGGGCCGCCGCCCGGAGGGTAACCCCCACATCCGCCCCGCCCCCGGCCACCGCCCGGGCAACCCCCAGATGACTGCCCACCAGAAAGTCGTAGCCTTCCACCTGCCCCGGGTCGACCCCGGCCCGGGCCAGGAGCCCGTCCAGCAAGGTCCGGCTGCCGGAGCCCGGCTCCCGGTTCACCAGCCGGACATCGGGCCGGGCCAGGTCGGCCGGCCCCCGGATGCCTTTCGGGTTGCCGGCTCGGACCGCAAACCCCAGCTCCCAGGCGGCGAAGGCGACGACGAGGCCCCCAACCCGCCCCAGGGTCCGGCGGGCCTCCCAGAGGTTGTATTCCCGGCCGTCCGGGTCGGGCAGGTGGGACCCGGCGATGTGGGCGTGACCCTGGGCCAGGGCAGCCAGGGCGGCCCCACTGGGCGCCCCGAGCCAGCGCAGGCCGACCTCCGGGTTAAGCCGCTCGACGTGGGCGGCCAGGATGCTGAGGGCCGGGTCGCACCCGAGGACGAGGGCGGTTCGTTCGAGTCGCTCCGGGGCGGCCGTCAGCTCCGGCCTTTCGGGGTCCGTAAGGAGGCCGTCGGCGGGGACGAACCCCTCCTGAAGGCCCTTCCCCTCGCCGAGGGGGTGACCAACCCAGCGGCCCCGGACGTTGACCACCACCAGGCGGGCGGCGGTGGGATCGGGCGGCCCGGCCAGCTCTACGGAAAAAGACGGGGGGACCCCTGCCAGGCCAAAGAGGTCCTCAACCCGGCAGCGCAGGGCCCGGGCCAGACGGAGGGCCACGGCGGTGTTGGGGAAGTAGCGGCCGGCCTCGATGGCGCTTAAGGCCTGGCGGGTAATGCCGGCCCGGCGGGCCAGCTCGGCCTGGGAAAGCCCCCGGGCCAGTCTGAGGGCCCTGACCCGGCTTAGGAGCTCCGGTTGGTCCCGGCCCATCGGAAGCCTCCTGACAGGTTTCGCAACAATAGTAAATTATACTTGACAATTTGTCAATGACATGGGACATACCACCTGGCCCGGCACGGGGTGCTGGTCTTCGGCCATAGTTCGATTGCGGTGACGCACGGCCGTGCGCCCCTGCCGGCCGGCTGCGGTAGGGTTCGGCCCCGAAAACTGCAAAGCCCTCTGGTCCTCCACCCCGGAGGGCCTTGCCGCCTGGCCCCTTCAAGTCGTCGCCCGTTTCCGGGCGGAAGGGTCAGGCCGAGCTGGCTGACTTGCCGAGCGGGGGGCGGGGGAGTTTGGGCTGGTCCTCAGAACCGGGTCGTTCGGTGGCCGGCCCCGGTTTTAGTTTTCTGCCTTGCCCTCTGGACCGCGGCCTGCGGGTCGGGGCCACCGGCCGGGTTGGTCTGGGCCTGGGGCGGCGCCCACGACTCCGGCGAGCCGCGGCTTTCCGGCTGGGCCTTTACCCTGACCCCTCCCCGCCGGCCCGGCCCAGGCGACAACCCAGGGCCGGCAGGGTCTGGTCTGCGTGACCCTTCCGGGCAGGCCCAGGCCGGCTGGACGCCCACAACCCCCCAGCAGCCGTCGGTGAACCTCCAGCCGGGCCGGACCCAGCCGGTCACGTTCGGCAATCGCCGCTGACGTCGGGGCGGGGGTCAGGGCCGGCAGCGGCGGCCGGCCGCCCAGACGCACCCCAGGCCGAACAGGGTGTAGGTGACGCAGAAAACCAGCCACGGTCCGGGCGTCCCCACCCGGATATCTCCCACCGGCCATTCCGGCCACCAGAGGGAGAGGCCGCTCACCCAGGCTATCTCGGTCAGAACCGCCGCCGACACCGGGTGGAGGCCCGCCAGGGTAATCAGGGCCGCCAGGGTCGACCGAAGGCGGGCCACCCCGTCGGAGCCGCTGCCGGCGAACCCGACCAGCAGAAACGATATGCCAAAGACCGCCGGGGCCGCCACCAGCCCCAGGAAGACCAGGGTGTGGGTGATGAGGGTCGCCAGGATGCTGCTCCGCACCAGGGTCGATGCCAGCAGGCCCACCCCGCACAGGGCGGCGGCCAGGGCGGCCAGAATGGCCGCCGCCACCAGCACCTCCTCGGCCGCCACCGCCCCCATCAGAAACGAGAGGCTCAGCAGAGGCAGGGCGGCCAGGAGAAAAAGGGCCACCAGGCCGAAGCCGGCCGCAAACTTTCCCCGGACGATCCGGCCCGGCCCAAGGGGAGTGGTCAGGAGCAGGTCGAAAGTCTGACGCTCCCGCTCCCCGGCGATGGACCCGGCCACCAGGCCGGGCACGAAGAGGCAGAGCCAGGCGACCTGGATAAAAAACGTGGTGGCCAGCATCACCTTGCCCACCGGCAGGGACAGCAAGCCGACCTGCTGGCTGATGCCGTGGACGACGGCGTAGGCGAGCCAGAGGCCCAGCCCCAGCATTCCTAGGTAGGCCACCAGGATGACGTAAGTCCGCCGGTGGCGAAACCGGCGCCGGACCTCCAGGTCGAAGATCGGGTTTATCACCGCTAATATTATCCTCAGAGTTGGTGAACGGCCCAAAGCCCCCCAGGCTCCTCCTTATCACCGGCCGGCCGGGCTCCGGGAAGACCACCCTGGTGGCCGAGGCCGCGGCCGCCGTCGGCCGGCGGGCCGGGGGCTTCTACACCCGGGAAATCCGGACGGAAGGCCGGCGGGTCGGGTTCGAGGTGGTAACCTTGGACGGGCGCCGGGGCCGGCTCGCCCACGCGGGGGTCAAGGGTCCCTACCGGGTGGGCAGGTACGGGGTGGACCTGGAGTCTTTCGAGGCCGTCGGGGTGGACGCCCTGGAGCGGGCCGTCCGGGAAAAGGACCTCATCCTCATAGATGAGGTCGGCAAGATGGAGCTCCTTTCGGACCCCTTCCGCCGGGCCGTCGAGGCGGCCGTAAATTCGGGCAAGCCGGTGCTGGCCGCCGTCATGCTGGGGCCGGACCCCTGGGTCGACCGGTTCAAGGCCCATCCGGAAGCCCGTTTAATCTTCCTTACGCCCGAAAATCGGGCCCCGGTTCGGGCCGAAGTTCGGGCCTGGCTTAAAGAGTGGGGGCTCCTGGCCGACGCCCCTTCTAGCCCCCGGCCCCCTGGGTGACCTGCAGGAAGACCTCTTCAAGGCCCGAGGCCCGCTCGGCGAAACTGACCACCCGCACCCCCTCCCGCACCAGGGCGGCCAGGGCTTCGGCCTGGGCCTCGGGGTCCGCCGGGAGCTCCGCCAGGAGCTCGGCCTGGGCCCCGTCCTCGCCCACCACCCTGGCCGGGCCGAACTGCTGGAGCACCCCCAGGGCCGGGGCGGCCGGGCCCAGCACCCGAACCAGCACCGCCCGCAGGTTGGTCCCGAAGATGAACTCGTCTACCGGCCCCGCCGCCACCAGCCGGCCCCGGTCGATGACGGCAATGTGGGTGCACATATCCGCCAGCTCGGCCAGGATGTGGGAGCTTATCAAAATCGTCTTGCCCATCGCCCCCAGCTCCTTGAGGAGCTCCCGCAGTTCCACCCGGGCCCGGGGGTCGAGGCCGGAGGCCGGCTCGTCCAGCAGAAGGACCTTCGGGTCGTTAATGAGGGCCCGGGCCAGCCCCAGCCGCTGCTTCATTCCCCGGGAGAGGTAATCCACATACTCGTTGCGCTTGTCGGCCAGGTCCACCAGGGCCAGAAGCTCGTCGGTCACCGACCGCCGCCGGGCCTCGGGCATCCCGTAGCAGGCCGCGAAAAAGTCCAGGTACTCCCAGACCTTCAAGTCGTTGTAAACCCCGAAGGCGTCCGGCATGTAACCCATCACCTGCCGGACCGCCTGGGCCTCCCGCACCACATGGAACCCCCAGACGTAGGCTTCGCCGGAGGTGGGGGCAATGAGGGTTGCCAGGATCTTGAGGGTGGTGGTCTTGCCGGCCCCGTTGGGCCCGATCAGGCCGCAGATGGCCCCGACCGGAACCGTCAGGTTCAGGCCGTCGACGGCCACCACCCGGCCGTACTGTTTGCGCAGGTTTCGGATTTCGATGGCCGCTTCCAAGCCCAGCCGCCCTCAGCCGGTAACCGCCTTCAAACCGAAGTTTAACCTTTCTATCTGGGCCCCGCCACTTACCCGAATCTGAAGATAGACCCGTCCGCCCGGTCCCACGTACTGGGCCGGGTTCTGAATCTCCGTCCGGCCGGCCCGGGGCTGGCCCAGGAAGACCCACTGCCGCCGCTCCCAGTCGAAGAGCTGGAAGGTGACCTGCTGGCCGCCGGCCCCACCCTGGTAGTCGAGCCAGAGGCCCTCCACCCGGGCCCCGAGCACCCCGGCCGGGAACTGGCACCGGAGGTAGTAGGTCCCGTCCAGCAGGTTTATACCGGCCGCCGACCAGACGGCGGGCATGGCCCGCCCCTCCCAGGCGGTAAGCTCCCGGCGGCAGAACCCGGCCGGCAGTTCCAGGGTTCCCGCCCCCTCGGCCCGGACGGCGGCCGGTTTAACCCAGGCGGTAAGACCCTGGGAAACAAAGCCCCCGTCCAATTCGATGGGGAAGGGCCGGTCGGCCGACCAACCGACGAACCAGGCCCCGCCCCGCCCCAGCCGGGGGTCGGCGACGAGGGCCGCCAGGGCCCGGCGCCAGTCCAGGCTCCGGCCGGTCCCCGGCTGAACCAGGGCCAGCTGGCCCAGGGGCTCGGCCGGCGCAGCCCCCAGGTTTGCCGTCCGGGATTCGCCCCGGCCCATCGGCCCCAGCCGGTAGGCCCGGTCCCCGACCAGCAGGAGGCTCTCGGAGAAGTCGGCGCTGGTGCGGTTTAAAATCCGGGCCTTCAGGCCCTCGCCCGAAACCACCACCTCGGCCTCAAGGCCCACCTGCCCCAACTCCACCTCCCGGAAGCCGAAGGTCTCCAGGTCCCAGGCGTTGACCACCACGTCCCGAAAACCCCCAGGCTCCCCGATGTACAGGGGGCGGGTCGGGGTGTCGGCGGGGGCCCGGCCGGAACCCAGCATCCGGGGAAGGGGCCGGCCGGGAACGAGGACGTCGTAGCCCCGGCGGGTGGGCGAAAAGACGCTGAAATAGGCGTCGGCGCTGGCGCCCCCGTCCGGCCCGACGATAACCACCGTCAGGCTGTTAACCACCACCTGACCGCCCTTAAATTCATAGGCGCTAAGATAGGCCCCGGCGCTGAAGGCCACCGTGAGGACGGGGATGGTGAACCAGGCCCACTCCCGCCGGTCCAGCCGCCAGAGAACCAGGTAGGTTAAGGGCCCCACGGCCGCGATATAGGCCAGCAGGAATCCCCCCAGCAGCAGGGGGGACGGCAGCCTCACCGACGGAATGTCGGCCACCAGGGCCCCAAACCCGGCGTCCCCGGCGGCCGGCTCGGCCTGGGGCGACCCGCCCGGCTCCAGCACCGCCGACCAGAGGCCGGCCCAGCCCGGAAGCCAGAGGCGGAAGGCTTCGAGGGTGGGGTCGAGGGCCAGAAAGACGGCCCGACCCAGGCCGTACTGCCGCTCCACGATGAGGGGCAGGCCGTCCTGCTCCAGGAGCACCACGGCCCCCTCCACCGGCTGCCCGGCCCCCACCACCGTGGGAACGCCCAGGCGCAGGGGTGCCCGGGCGAAGGCCTCCAGGGCCGGAAGCTCACCCACGGCCACCGTTCCGGCCGGCCGAACGGGGGCCAGCTCAGGCAGGCCGTCCAGAACCCGGGCGGTGGCCGGGCCGCCGCCCAGGAGGACCGTTCCCCCCTCGGCCACCCAGCGGCCGACGGCCGCCCGCTGGTCGGCCGAAAGGTCCGAGGTGGCCACGGCCCCGAAGGCCAGAAGGTCCAGCTGCCGCAGGGCCGCCGCTTTCGGGGGCAGGTCGGCCGGGGAAAGGCGGACGGGGAGCAGGCGGCGGCCGCCGGGCCTCAATAAGCCCAGAAACTCGAAGGAGCGGGGGTCGGCGGTGACCACCCCGACCAGAAGCTCCCCGGGCTGCAGCGCCCGCAGCCGAACCGGGGCTTCGGCCAGGGTCTTATCCCCGGCCACCACCTTCGCCGTGATCAGCGGGGGCGAGCCGGAGATGGGGGCGAACATAAAGATGCGCTTGCGGGAGCCGGCCGGAAGGTCCACCGGGGTGGCGGCGAAGGCGACGTTTCCGCCCATGGCCGCCCCCTCCAGCCGAACTTCGGCCCGGACCTCATCCCCCTGGTTGGCCAGGCCGATGACAAAGGGAACCCAGTGTCCCGGCCGGTAGTAGCCGTCAAAGCCGCCGGCGGCCTCAATCCGGACGGCCGGCTCGGCCCCCGCCCCGCCCGGCCCCGCCCCGAGCAACCCGAGCACAAAGGCGGCGGCCAGCAGGAGCCTCAGGGGCATCCCCCGACGCCCGCGGCCTGAAACCCCAACACCCGCTCGGCCCAAGCCCCCTCCCGGCTTTATCCCCCCGCCTCAGCGGTCGACGTACTCTTCCCGGACCGGGGAAAAGACGTCGATAATAAGGCAGCGCTCGATGGCCGTGGCCTGGTGGGGAACGTTGCCCGGGATGAGCCAGGTATCCCCCGGGCCCAGCTCCAGCTTCTCCTCACCCACTTCCATCAGCAGCCGGCCGGAAACCAGGTAGCCGATCTGCTCGTGGGGGTGGGAGTGCCAGGGGACCACGGCCCCCGGCTCCATCGTAACTTCCGAAAGGAGGGTGCGCTCCCCGTAGTTTAAAGTCCGGCGCACCACCCCCAGCGCCATCTCCACCGGTTTGGCTTCGGTCCAGCGCTTAAGGGCCACCGCCAGCCTCCCCAATTTTCTCGATTACTTTCGCCGCCGCCTGCCGCCGGTATTCGGCGTAAGCCGCGGCGATCTCCGGGTATTTAAGCCCGAGGATTTCGGCCGCCAGAAAGGCGGCGTTCCGGGCGCCCGCCCCGCCCACGGCCACCGTGGCCACCGGGATCCCGGCCGGCATCTGCACGATGGCCAGCAGGGCGTCCAGACCCTTAAGGTCCGTGGAGGGGATGGGAACCCCGATGACGGGCAGGGTGGTCCAGGCGGCCAGGACCCCGGGCAGGTGGGCTGCCCCCCCGGCCCCGGCGATGAGGACCTCGATGCCCCTTTCCCGGGCCGTCTCGGCGTACTCCCGCACCCGGTCCGGCGTCCGGTGGGCCGACATCACCCAGGCCTCGTAGGGGATTTTTAGCTCCTTAAGGGTATCCAGGGTTGCCTGCATCACGGCCAGGTCCGAGCGGCTACCCATCAGGACCCCAACCAGGGGGTTCATTCGGCAACACCTCCGGCGGCAAGTTTTCGAAGCCGGGCCTCGATTTCGGCCCGGTAGGGGCCCAGGTCCGGCCGGCCCAGGGCCTCCTGCAGGATTTTACCGGCCTCGGCCCGCCGGCCGAACCGGAGAAGGACGTCGGCAAAATCGATGTAAACCTCGGGGCTTCCCCCGCCGGCCCGCAGGGCCCGGCGGAAGTGGGCCAGCGCCAGGGCCTCCTCCCCCTCCGCCGCCCAGAGGACCCCCAGGGCCCGGTTAACCTCCGGGTCGTCGGGGGCCAGGGCGAAGGCGTGGTCGAAGGCGGCCCTGGCCTCCTTGAGGCGTCCCAGCCGGAGGAGAACCGCCCCCCAGTTGTGGAAGGCCCGGGCGTCGTTGGGGGCCAGCTGGGTGACCACCGCCCAGGCCGAGGCCGCCCTTTCCAAAAGTCCCGCCCGGGCGCAGGCGTCGGCCAGCTGAACCCAGACGCCCAGGTCGCCCCGGGACTGCTGAGCCCGGGCCTCCAGCTCCGGAAGCGGTCCCTCGGCCGGCGGAACCCTGGCCACCGGGGAGCCGCCCCCGGAATTAAAACCCTTCGGGCCTTTGGGTTCGTCGGCCGCATCCTCCGACCCCACCTCCCGGAGGGCGATATCCCGCCGAAACTGCATCCCGGCAAACCGGATGCGGCCCACGTTTCGGTAAACTTTGCGCCGGGCTTCGGCGATGGTCGGTCCCCGGGCAACCACCGTCAGGATGCGGCCCCCGTCGGTCTCCAACCGGTAGCCGCCCTCGGCCGCCACCAGCCGGGTTCCGCCGTGAAAGACCAAGATCCCCTCTTCCAGCCGGTCCAGGTCCTCGATGGGCACCCCCCGGGACGGGGCGTCGGGATAGCCGGCCCCGGCCAGGACCACCCCGACGCAGGCCCCCGGCTCCCACTCGAGCCTTACCCGGCCCAACCGCCCCTCCAGGCACGCCCCGATGAGATCCACCAGGTCCGACCGGAGCAGGGGCAGGATCACCTGGGCCTCCGGGTCCCCGAACCGGACGTTAAATTCCAGCACCTTGGGGCCTTCGGCGGTGACCATCAGCCCGGCGTAGAGGACCCCGACGAAGGGCCGGCCCTCCCGGGCCATCGCCGCCACCGTCGGCCGCAGGATGGTTCGGGTTGCCAGCTCCACCTCGGCGGGGCCGAAGAAGGAGGGGGGGCAGTAGGCCCCCATCCCCCCCGTATTGGGACCCCGGTCGCCGTCCAAAAGCCGCTTGTAATCGCAGGCCGGAAGCATCGGGCAAACCGTCTCGCCGTCGCAGAAGGCCAGGAGACTGACCTCCCGGCCCCGGAGAAACTCCTGAATCAAGACCCGCTCCCCCGCCGCCCCGAAAACCCGCTCCACCATCATCAGTTCCAGGGCCCGGAGGGCCTCGGCCCGGTCGCCGGCGACGAAGGTGCCCTTCCCAGCGGCCAGGCCGTCGGCCTTCACCACGAAGGGCGGGTCGTGGGCCTCGACGTAGCGGCGGGCGGCCCCAAAGTCGTCGAAGTATTCGGCCCGGGGGCAGGGGATGCCGTAGGCCGTCATGAGCCGGTGGGCGAAGACCTTGCTGGCTTCGAGCTCGGCCGCCGCCCGGGTCGGGCCGAAAGCCGGGACGCCGGCCGCCTTAAGCTCGTCCACCAGGCCGGCGGCCAGGGGGGCCTCCGGCCCGACCACCACCAGGCGGATCCCCTCGGCCGCCGCAAAGTCGGCCAGGCGCCGGAGGTCGGCGCCGCCGACCTCCACGTTCCGGGCGATAAGGGCCGTCCCGCCGTTGCCCGGGGCGGCGTAGACCTCCGAAACGTTGGGGCTTAAAAGCAGCTTCCAGACGAGGGCATGCTCCCGGGCGCCACTTCCGACTACCAGGACCTTCACGGTTCGGTCACTCCCACTCGATGGTGGCCGGGGGTTTGCTGGTGATATCGTAGACCACCCGGGTAACCCCGGGCACCTCGTTGACGATGCGGTTGCTTATCCGGCCCAGAAGCTCCGGGGGCAGGCGGGCCCAGTCGGCGGTCATGGCATCCTCGCTGGTCACCGCCCTGACGGCCACCACGTAGCCGTAGGTCCGGTAATCGCCCATCACCCCCACCGTCCGGACCGGCGTCAGGACGGCAAACCACTGCCAGAGCTCCCGCTCCAGGCCGGCCCGCCCGACCTCCTCCCGGACGATCTGGTCGGCGGCCCGGACCATGGCCACCCGCTCCGGGGTGACCTCCCCGATGACCCGGACGGCGAGGCCCGGGCCCGGAAACGGCTGGCGAAAGACCACCGCCTCGGGCAGGCCCAGGGCCAGGCCGATCTCCCGAACCTCATCCTTAAAAAGATACCTGAGGGGCTCCACCAGCCGGAAAGGCAGCCGCTCCGGCAGGCCCCCCACGTTGTGGTGGGTTTTAATCCGGGCGGCGGCCCGGGCGTCGGCGGCGCTCTCGATGACGTCGGGGTAGAGGGTGCCCTGGACCAGGAACTCAAAGGGCCCGGCCCGGGCCGACTCCCGCTCGAAGACCCGGATGAAAGTCTCGCCGATGCGCCGCCGCTTCTCCTCGGGGTCCGTTACCCCCGCCAGGGCGGCGAAAAACTCCCCCGAGGCGTCCACGTGCCGAACGTCCAGCTCTAAATGCCGGCGGAAAACCCCCAGGGTTTCCGCCACCTCCCCGGCCCGCATCAGGCCCGTGTCCACCAGCATGCAGGTAAGCTGTGGGCCCACCGCCCGGTAAACCAGCTCGCAGGCCACCGTCGAATCCACCCCGCCCGAAAGGGCCCCTAAAACCCGGCCGGCGCCGACCTCGGCCCGGATGCGGGCCACGGCCTCGGCGATGAAGTTGCCGGGGGTCCAGGTGGGGGCACAGCCGCACACCCCCAGGACGAAGTTGCAGATGATCTGCCGGCCAAACTCGGTGTGGGCTACCTCCGGGTGGAACTGGACCCCGTACCGACCGCCCGGCCCGACCATCACCGCCACGGGGGAGTTTTCGCTCCGGGCCGCGGCCCGGAAACCGGGGGGCAGAATGGCCACCCGGTCCCCGTGGCTCATCCAGACCCGGAAGGCGCGGGGAAGGCCCTCAAAAAGGGGCACGGCCGGGTCCGTCACCTCGAGGCGGGCCGGGCCGTACTCCCGCCGGTCGCCGGGCTCCACCACCCCCCCGAGAGCATGGGCCAGAAGCTGCATGCCGTAGCAGATGCCCAGAATGGGCACCCCCAGGTCCAGGATATGTTCGGGGAGGCCCGGGGCCCCCGGCTCGTAAACGCTCGCCGGCCCCCCGGAGAGGATAATTCCCCGGGGATTGAGGCGGGCCAGCTCGGCCGGAGGAACATCATAGGGGAGGACC
>Ga0197143_1001689_pt1 | contig 18096 bp, 17 predicted proteins | sample GBS70_MetaG_FD_148603 | JGI IMG/M metagenome (GOLD analysis project Ga0197143, IMG submission 148603) | Sediment microbial communities from Great Boiling Springs, Gerlach, Nevada, United States - GBS 70_MetaG | ecosystem: Environmental > Aquatic > Thermal springs > Hot (42-90C) > Sediment...
CTTTGAGAGAAAGGTTGGAAGATGTTCCCATTTTGGTAAATCACTTTATTCAGAAGTTTTCAAAGGCTTACCGTAAAAAGATAAAGGGAATATCTTCCGATGCTATGAAGGCTTTACTTTCTTATCCCTTCCATGGAAATATTAGAGAGCTTGAAAATATCATAGAAAGGGCGGTTATAACCGCAAGGGGGACATTAATAAATTCAGAAGACCTTCAGTTAGATGTTAGAAAGGGTCAAGATTTTGAGGAAGAGATAGAAAGAATAAAAAAGGTGCTTGAACAGGTTGACGGAAACAAGACGCTTGCGGCGAAAATTTTAGGAATGCACCGAACTACCCTCTGGAGAAAGATGAAAGAGTTAGGTTTTAGATTATAATTTTATGTATATCCGGGGTAGCTCAACGGGCAGAGCGGGTGGCTGTTAACCACCAGGTTGGGGGTTCGAGGCCCTCCCCCGGAGCTTAAAAGAAATGATAGAGATAAAAGGTATAACTTTACCTGTAGTTTTGATCAGAGTTGATCAAGGAGTGGAGGAATCGGATGTATTTGAACAATTAGACAGGTTTTTGAACTCCAAACTTTCAGAAGGTGCCTATTTTTTGGTAGAAGGGGATAAAAGTTTAACAAAAAAGATTGAGCATTTTCTAACCACAAAAAACCTGAAAAACATAAATAGGATAGAAAAAGCTCTTGAAGAAAAGAGCACGAAAAGGCTTCTTGTGGTAGAAAAGCATTTAAGGTCTGGGCAGAAAATAGAACACAATGGGGACGTGCTTGTGCTTGGAAACGTCAATAAGGATGCACAAATAGTGGCAACAGGGAACATTGTAGTTATAGGTACTCTAAGAGGTGTAGCAGTGGCGGGAGCCCTCGGTGACGAGAGTGCGGTAGTGGTTGCTCTGCGAATGGAACCTCAACAAATAAGAATAGGGAGAAAGATAGCCATATCACACGAAGAGGAGAGAGTGTCACCTGGCTATCCCGAGATCGCAAAAGTGGAAGATGGTGCTATAATTCTTGAAAGGGTGTAAAAGTATGACCAAGGTATTCGTCGTCACATCTGGTAAAGGTGGTGTTGGAAAGACAACCATAACTGCCAATCTATCTATAGCCCTCGCAAAAATGGGAAAGAAGGTGCTATGTATGGACGCAGATATAGGCCTTAGGAACTTGGACATGATTTTAGGCTTAGAAAATAGGATAGTTTATGATGTGCTTGATGTTTTGGAAGGAAGGGTGGACTTTCAGAAGGCTTTGGTGAAAGACAAGAGAGGTTTTAGTGTTTGGCTTTTGCCAGCTAATCAAACAAAGAATAAAGATGCGGTTGATCCAGAAAAATGGCTTAGTCTTGTGAACGAGATAAAAGAATCAAACCAATATGACTATGTATTTATAGATTCCCCGGCTGGTATAGAAAGGGGTTTTCAAATAGCAGCCTCCCCGGCCGATGTTGCTCTGGTGGTGGTAAATCCTGAAGTTTCCTCAGTAAGAGATGCGGATAGGATAATAGGTATGCTAGAGAATATGGGCAAAAGCGAATACAAACTGATTATAAACAGAATAAGGTGGGATGCGGTAGATAAAGGTCAAATGCTATCGGTGGATGATGTGGTAGAAATACTAAGAGCTCCGCTAGCAGGTGTTGTTCCAGAGGAGCCAAAATTGGTGGATTATACCAACAGGGGGGAACCCATCGTACTTGAGGATGATTATCCAGCCTCAAAAGCCCTTATGGATATAGCTAAGAGAATATTAGGGGAAGATGTGCCCATGATTTTCCATGGACGTAAAAAGAGCTTCTTTGAAAAGCTGTTTGGGAGATAGACATGATATTGGATTTTCTTTTTGGACGTAGTAAGAGCAAAGATGAAGCCAAAAAGAGACTTACTTTGGTCCTTTCCTACGAAAGAAGAGGGCTTCCTCCAAATTTTGTAGAGAAATTAAGAGATGACTTGGTGTATGTTTTTTCCAAATATTCTCAGTTTGATATAGACAAAATCGAAGTTGATATAAAGAGGGAAAGAGAAAACTTTGATGAGCTTTGGATTAGCATACCCTTCAAGCAATGAAGGTTTTCCTCATTGACCTTGATGGGGTTTTGGTAGGAGACAAAAAATTAAACCCTTTAGATGGGTCTAAAGAGTTTTTAAAAAGGCTTGAATCTGAAAAAGTCCCATTCAGGATAGTTTCTAACAACTCCACAAGGCCCCCCTCCGAAATAGTAAAGCTTTTAAACGAAAAGGGTCTGGAAATAAGAGAAGAAAGTTTTTTAACACCTCTGAAGATACTACCGATGTATTTAAGATCTGTTGGTGTTCAGAGAGTGCTTTTGATGGGTATGGAAGCGGTGGAGAAATATCTTTTGGATGAAGGGTTTGAAGTGGTAAAAGATCATAAGGTTCAAGCGGTGGTAATAGCCCAAGACAGAAGCATAGATTTTCAAAAGCTAAAGCTGGCTGTGTCTGCGGTTTTTTTGGAGGGGGCAAAGATTATCCCAGTAAACCTAAGTAGGATAGTAAAGGATGACGATGGGCTTTACTTTCCAGGAGCAGGATCTATAGCACAGATGCTTAAACACGCTACAAACTATCAGGAAGATATACCTAACTTGGGCAAACCATCGGAAGAATTCCTAAGCTATGCTCTGCAAGGGCTAGAAAGGGGCGAAGTTTATCTTATAAGCGACGATATATACACAGACCTGATAGGTGCAAAAAAGCTCGGGTGGATAAAAACTGTGTTTGTGACCACTGGCAAATACAGAGGGGAAGAACTCAAAAGGGCTAACTTTGAACCAGACTATAGCTTTGATTCACTCAAAGAGCTAATCTCCGTTCTATTAGGTTAAAATCATCCTTTTAGATGAAGGTTTTAATCCTTGGAAGCGGTCCAAACAGAATAGGTCAGGGTATAGAGTTTGACTATGCATGCGTGCAGGCCATTTTTGCGCTAAAGGAAGAAGGTATCCAAACCATAATGATAAACTGCAATCCAGAAACTGTTTCCACAGATTACGATACCGCAGACAAACTCTACTTTGAGCCTGTGGTTTTTGAGAATGTTCTGGAAGTTATAAGAAGAGAAAATCCTGACGGTGTTCTAATACAGTTTGGAGGGCAGACCCCACTTAAGCTTTCCATACCACTAAGAAATCTAAATATTCCCATCTTCGGCACAGACCCAGAAAGCATAGATATAGCAGAAGACAGGGAAAGATTCAGAGACTTGATGAGTAGGCTCAATATCAGACAGACAGAGAGCAGAACAGCAAGAACCAAAGAAGAAGCCGTAAAATCCGCAAGGGAAATAGGCTATCCCCTTCTTGTAAGACCGTCCTACGTGCTTGGTGGTAGAGCTATGAGGATAGTTTATGAAGAAGAGGAGCTAATGGATTACCTAGAGGAAGCGGTGGAGGTAAGCTACGAGAGGCCCATACTCTTGGACAGATATCTATCTGACAGCGTGGAAGTGGATGTGGATGCTATAGGAGACGGAGAGGAATTTTTAATAGGTGCGGTTATGGAGCATATAGAAGAGGCTGGCATTCACTCAGGTGATAGCGCCGCATCTATTCCGCCTTACACGCTTAAAGAAGAAGTTGTTGAAGAAATAAGAGAAAAGACCAGGCTAATAGCTAAGGCTCTTAAAGTAAAAGGGCTTATCAACCTTCAGTTTGCGGTGAAGGACGGAGAGGTCTATATACTGGAGGTTAATCCGAGAGCGTCCAGAACTGTACCCTTTGTTAGCAAAAGCATAGGTTATCCTCTGGCAAAACTAGCTGCTAAGGTCTGCGTGGGTAAAAAGCTAAGAGATCTAGTACCGGAGGTTATTGAAAGACTCGAAAAAGGTCAAACCCATTACTGTAGCGACTTTTTACCAAAGGACTGGGAATACTATACTGTTAAAGAGGTTGTTTTTCCTTGGAACAGGTTTCCTGAAGTGGACCCAGTTTTAGGACCAGAGATGAAAAGCACGGGCGAAGTGATGGGTGTAGACAGAAAATTTGGACTGGCTTACTACAAAAGCCAGCTTGGGGCTAGTAGTAGGTTACCAACAGAAGGGAGGATATTTATAAGCGTAGCTGATAGAGACAAGCCTAAGGTAATTGATTTAGCAAAGGGTTTTATAGACCTTGGCTTTGAGGTGCTGGCAACCTCTGGAACATATAAGTTTTTGAAAGAGCATGGAGTTAGCGTAAAGCATGTGCTGAAAGTATCTGAAGGAAGACCAAACATAGTGGATATGATAAAGAACGGGGAGGTTCAAGCGGTGATAAACACACCCACAGGCAGAAGGGCAAGAACAGATGCCTACCATATCAGAAGAGCAACAGTCCAGCAGGGAATTCCATACACAACTACACTAAGAGGAGGATATGCCATGCTTGAGGCTATAAGGTGCTATTTGGAAAGTGGAAAAAAGCTAAAAGTATATTCTCTTCAGGAGGTTTTTGGTGAAGTATAGATATAAACCATACACTTACAAAGACACAAAAAGTAAAAGTGCATCTTTTGTAAAACTTATAAGAAGGCTAGCCATCCTTTCTTTGGTTTTTATCAGTTTTTACACACTATTTCTGTTAGTTGGCACAAGGCCTGAAGTTGAAAATGTGGAGGTTTTGAAGTTAATACCTACGGAAGGTAACTATGTTTTAAATACAAGTAGTGCCAAAATAAAGAAAGCAGAGCTTGTTATAGAACAAGAGGGAAAATCTCACTTGGTCTTAAAAGAGGAATTCCCCCAAGGTACGGATAGGATAGAGATAAAGATAAACAGTAAGTCCATAGGGCTTAAAGAAGGAAAAGCCATCGTAAGGTTAAAGCTAAACTCTGGCTTTTTAAGGACCAAGCAGTATGTTTTAGATGCGAACGTAGACTTAACTCCACCATCCTTGGAGGTTATATCTTACTCCCGGGATATCAGGCAGGGTTCCACATTTGCCATAAAAGTAAAAAGTGATGGATCTAAAGTAGGCCTTGAGGTAAATGGGCTTAAAATTGGCATGATACAAATAAAGAAAAATCAGTATTTCGCTTTAGTTCCCATTCCTTTAGATGGAGAAAGGCTGGAGATAAATTTGACCGCACAGGACCTTGCAGGGAACAAAACCAGCAAAAGCTTAAATCTTGCTGTAAGGAAGGCATACTTTAAAAAAGAGCACATTAGACTGACTGATGATTTTATAAATTCGGTTATCTATCCCCTTTTGGGAGAAGAGGCCAGAGGTTTAAGCCCTGAAGAAGCCTTCAGAAAAATCAACGAAGATTGGAGACACAAAGACATACAGAAAATATCCCAAATATGTAAAGAAAGTGAGCCATCAAAACTCTGGAATGGTGAATTTATACAACTTCCCAAAAGTAAGGTAATATCAGATTATGGAATTGAAAGGTTTTATTACTATGAGGGCAAGCAGATAAGCTACAGCAGACACATGGGTTATGACTTTGCTTCTGTGGAGCAGGCTTCAGTTTTGGCGTCAAACGATGGAGTGGTGGTTTTTGTAGGAGACCTTGGAATATACGGCACTGCGATCATAATAGACCACGGTCTTGGTCTTTTCAGTCTTTATGGACACCTTTCAAACACTTTAGTAAAAGAAGGTCAGTTTGTAAAAAAGGGAGAAATTATTGGAAACACGGGTAAAACAGGTCTTGCTCTCGGAGACCACCTACACTTTGGCATTCTTATCCACGGTTACGAGGCAAATCCTATCTATTGGTTGGATGCAAAGTGGATAAAGAATAACATAGAGAGTGTATTAGAACAATGATAAAAAAGCTCAGAAGAGAGCTAACATTAATTTTACTACCTTTTATATCCCTCGTTTTTAGAACATTAGGCAGGACTATAAGATGGCAGAACCGCTATGACTTTGAAAGGGATAGGGGAAAGATATACGCACTTTGGCATGGAAACGCTTTGGGCTTAGCTTTGTTTGGCATGGATAGGGGCATTGTGGTATTGGTAAGTAGATTCAGAGACGGAGACATAGCGGACGGTATTCTAAAAAGACTTGGTTTTGAGACTGTTAGAGGTTCAACGGAGAATGGTAAAGAAGAAAAGGGAGGCAGAACTGCAATTTTGAAGCTTATAGAGCTTTTAAAGAACGGAAAAAATGTGGCTATCACCGTAGATGGTCCAAAGGGACCAGCCTACAAAGTTAAGGAAGGTGTTGCATTTTTAGCTATGAAAACCAAAACAAAAATTATTCCTGCCTGTGTAAAGTTTGAAAAGTTCATAAGATTAAACACCTGGGACAATCTGATAATACCCTATCCCTTCACGAAGGGTTGGCTTTTGGTAGGAAAGGAAATAGAGGTCAAAGAATCTGATGATCTAAAAGAGAAGCTAAAGGAGCTGGAAGGGGAGCTTCTCAGACTTGAAAGTTTATCCTGGGGCAGTCCAGGATAAGATCCTATAAAAACTCCTTTCTCGTCAAAAATGAAAGTTGAGGGAAGAAAAACTATTCTGTAGTATTCGTTAAATTTAACTTCTGGATCTAAAACTGTGATAAAATCAGGTTTTATTCCTATCTCTTTGTATGACTTTATTACATCCTCTTTAACCATAGCGACCGCATAGGATAAAACGTAAAGGTCCTTTCTCTTTTTGGAGATCTCATTGAGTAGTTTTAAATCTTTCGCGTGTCCCACACACGTCCTGCTCCATACGTAAATGACTACTTTTTTCCCTTTTAACTCTTTCAAAGACAACTGCTTGCCTTCTAATGTCTGAAGTTTCACGGGCGGAATGGTCTGCTTTTGACTACAAGAAAGGGCAAAGAAAAAAGCAAAGGCTATTATAAACTTCACACTCTTGTGAGTATCTTTTCCTTGAAGTCTGCCAGAGTAGGCTTTATCCTTACGGTTTCTTTTAGATGACCTTCAAGCACCTCCAAGGTCTTGTAGCCGTTTCCCGTGATATAGACTACCACCCTTTCGTCCGGTTTTAAGGTCCCCCTTTGAGCTAACTTCTTTAGAACCGCTATGGTAGTTCCGCCCGCAGTTTCGGTAAAAATTCCCTCCGTTTCTGCCAAGAGCTTGATACCTTCTATGATCTCTTCGTCCGTTGCTGTTTCCCAATCTCCTACGCTTTCTCTGGTAACCTGCAGAGCGTATATGCCGTCCGCTGGATTGCCTATGGCTATGGATTTTGCTATGGTGTTTGGCTTAACTGGTTTTATATAATCCCTTCCTTCCTTCCAAGCCTGGGCTATAGGACTGCAACCCTCCGCTTGAGCCCCATAAACTCTTGTTTTTACCTCATCTATAAGACCTACGAGTTTCATCTCCTTTAGACCTTTCCATATTTTTGTGATAAGAGAGCCAGAAGCAGCTGGAGCTACCACCGCATCCGGAGCTATCCATCCAAGCTGTTCCACTACCTCAAAGGCAAGAGTTTTGGAGCCTTCCGCATAATAAGGTCTTATGTTTATGTTTACAAAAGCCCAGTAGAGTTCATTGGCTATTTCTGAACACAGCCTGTTTACGTCGTCATAGTTTCCCTCTACAGCCACAACCGTGGGAGAAAAGACAAGGCTTCCGTATATTTTCTGAGATTCTAAGTTTGCTGGTATAAAAACAAAGCAGTTTAGTCCGGCCTGCGCGCTGTGGGCCGCCACAGAGTTTGCCAAATTACCCGTGGATGCGCATGCAGCGGTATCAAAACCAAACTCCACGGCCTTTGAAAGGGCAACGGAAACAACCCTGTCTTTGAATGAGAGGGTAGGATGATTTACCGAATCGTCCTTTATGTAAAGATTTTCTAAACCAAGTACCTTGCCAAGGTTTTCCGCCTTTCTAAGGGGAGTAAATCCCGCTGTAAGTCCAACCTTAGGTTCTTCTACTGGCAAAAGGTCTATGTATCTCCAAAGACTTTTTGGACCCTTTTCTATTTTCTCCCTGGATAGGTTTTTCCTTATCTCTTCGTAGTCATAAACCACCTCCAGAGGCCCAAAGCAAAACTCGCAGACGTGTATTGGCTCTACAGGATACTCTTTTCCACACTCTCTACACTTTAGACCTTTTACCTTAGCCATAGCATTAACATTATAAGTAAAATTTTCCCTTACTGTTAAAATAAAGTCCATGTTCAGAGAAAAGATAAAGAACTTACATTTTGTGGGAATAGGCGGTATAGGCATGAGCGGGATTGCTCAGGTGCTTTTGCAGATGGGATACAAGGTATCTGGCTCGGACTTGAGAGAAAATAAAAACACCCAACTTTTGAGAAGCATGGGCGCAAAGATCTTTATAGGTCACAGAGAGGAAAACGTAGGCGATGGGCAAGTGGTGGTATATTCCTCTGCAGTCCCTGAGGACAACCCTGAAATACAGGAGGCGAAAAGAAGGGGTATTCCAGTAATCTCCCGTGGGGAAATGCTTGCGGAGCTGTTTCGCCTGAAAGAAGGCATAGCGGTTTGTGGTTCTCACGGTAAGACCACCACCACATCTATGGTCGCTCATGTTATGTATGAGGGAGGGCTGGATCCTACCGTAGTTGTAGGAGGTATTCTAAAGAGCCTTGGTAGCAATGCTAAGCTTGGAAAGGATAACTTGATTGTCTCGGAAGCTGATGAGAGCGACGGGTCTTTTTTAAAGCTTAGACCAACCGTTTCTGTAATCACTAACATAGATAAAGAGCACCTGGGATTTTACAAAGATATTGAAGAGATAAAGCAGGCTTTTTTGGAGTTTGCAAACAGCGTGCCCTTTTATGGTTTTTGCGCTATGAACGTAGATGATTCAAATAGCATGGAGCTTATCCCAAAGGTTTCTAAGAAAGTAATAACCTACGGCATACATCAACCAGCTCAGGTAAGAGCTAAAAATCTAAGCCAGGAATGGGGCCATTACACCTTTGAAGTTTTATGGAAGGATAAACCAATAGGAAAGGTAAAACTCGGTGTACCAGGAAAACATAATGTTTACAACGCTTTGGCTTGCATATCTGTATGTCTTGAAATGGATATAAAACCCAGGATTATATTTGACACTTTAGCACACTTTAAAAATGCAGAAAGAAGGTTGGAATTTAAGGGAGAGTTCAATGGGTGTATCGTTTACGACGACTACGGACATCATCCAACGGAGATAAGGGTGGTTTTAGATAGCCTAAGGGAACTTTATCCTGGAAAAAAGACATTCTTGGTTTTCCAACCACACAGATACTCAAGAACTTACCATCTGTTTGATGAGTTTGTGAAAGTTTTAAAACTGGCGGACGTCTGCATAGTTACAGATATATATCCAGCAGGAGAGGAGAACGTCTTTGGTGTATCTTCAAAGACCCTGGCAGAGAAAGCACAGTGCAAGTATATTTCAGAAAAAGAAGAGGTCTTCTCATGGTTGGAAGAACATGCTAAGGATTGTGTCTTGCTTTTCATGGGTGCGGGCAGTATAGGAAAGTGGTCTGAGGAGTTTTTAAATGAGAGGACTTTCGGGTAAAAGTTGGGTAGTGTTAAGCGAATTAATAAAGCCTGAGGCAAATAAGATACTTAGCCTTGGACCCGTAGTAGCTCAAATTTTAGCAAACAGAGGTGCGGATGAATCTGCCTTAGACCTAAGGTTAAAAAATCTGTACCCCCCTTACAGCATACCGAACTTGAATAGGGCTGTGGATAGGATAAAGAGGTCCATATTAAAAAAAGAGAAGATAATTCTGTTTGGTGATTACGATGTGGATGGTATAACAGGGATTGCGTTGCTCTATAAGTTCCTGAAAGCTGCAGGAGCTACCGCAATTCCAGTGGTTCCCAGCAGGCAGTCTGGTTATGGCTTGAACAAAAAGCTGGTAGATAAATTTTCGAAATATGCAGATCTACTTATAACCATAGATAACGGAACAACGGCAGTGGAGGAGCTTAAAGCATTTGGTAAGGATTCTATAGTTATAGACCATCATAATATCGGAGAAGATATACCAACTACTATTTTAGTGAATCCTAAGCTAATTGAAGATTTACCAACAGAATTTAAAGAGCTGTCCTCCGCGAGTTTGGTCTTTTACCTTACAGCAGTCCTATCCAAAGAGTTGAACATGAGTTATGACCCAAGGGTAGACATGTACATACCCGCCATAGGCACGCTGGCGGATTTTATGCCTTTGAACGTGCTAAACAGGATAATAGTGTCTTATGGTATAAGATGTCTTGAATACATTCAAAAAGGGCTTATAGTTTCTCACGGTATAAAGGCCCTGATGGAAACTGCGGGAATAAACGGTGCTGTAACCTCAAGGGACATATCCTTTTCTATAGTCCCAAGGCTGAACGCTCCTGGGAGGGTATCAAGACCTTCCATAGCTCTAAAGCTGTTTTTAGCGGAAGATGAAGATAGGGCAAAGGCTTTTGCAAAGAAAATAGAGGAGATAAATCAGAGAAGAAAGCTTATAGCTCAGAAGGCTTATGAGTTGGCTCTAAAGCAAGCTCTATCGCAAGAGGACAGAAGGTTTATAGTGGTTGTTCTGGACAGTTGGGCTGGGGGCGTGGCTGGTATTTTGGCTGGAAGACTCTCTTCCATGTTTCAAAAGCCGGCGGCGGTCTTTGCTATGGGGGATCACGCTGTTGGCTCTGTAAGAAGCGCCAATGGGATAAACATCTATGAAGGTTTAAGTAGGATCTCCCATCTATTCCTTAGATGGGGCGGGCACGCTTATGCAATGGGATTAACCATTGAGAAAGAAAAGATACCTATCTTTAAAGAATTGGTTGAAGAGGTTTTTGTGGATGTACAGGACCTTCCCACTCTTGAAATAGACATGTCCCTACAGCCAGAGTCTATAACTTCAAGCTTAGTAGAAGACCTTCACAAGCTTGAACCCTTTGGAGAGGGTTTCCCCGCGCCCACCTTTATGTGTGATTGTAGACTCGTGCCAATAAGTTACGATGAAAACAGACTTGAGCTAAGGTCGGATAAATATAATCTCTTTCTGTGCTGGGACAAAGATCTAAACAGAAAGATTCTCAAAAAAGGTCGTATAGAAGGAAAAGTAGCATATCAAATAGACTTAAGAAATCCAAAGAGATTAATACTGGTAGATGTAGAGGACAATGGGTAAGCTAACTATCTTAGGTGGTGGGCGGTGGGGAACAGCTCTTGGACTGCACCTTTCAAAAAAAGGCTTTGAGATTACTTTCTTTGATAGAAACTCGGCTGTGGTTGAAAGCTTAAGAAAGGGTAAGGATGCATACTGGGGGATAGAGTTTGCGAAAAATCCAAGAGCCACCAACGTATTGGATGAAGCCATAGAATTTTCTGATCTTATAGTGATAGCCCTTCCAGTACAAGTAATAAGGGGGGTGCTGGAAAAGTCAAACCTTAGGGGGAAAGTTGTAGTATCTGCCTCTAAAGGATTGGAGGTGGGGACTTCCAAAAGAGTTTCCCAGATGGTTCAAGAGCTCTGCCAAGACTGCAAAACCTTTGTTCTGTCTGGCCCATCCTTTGCAGAGGAGGTGGCAAAGGGGCTCCCCTGCGCGATAGTGCTTGCTGGAGAGGATTTGGAAATTTTAAGGGAGATAAGGGAGATATTTCATTCTGATACATTTAGAGTTTATCTTTCTGAGGATATAATAGGTGTAGAGTTGGGGGGAGCTCTGAAGAATGTCATAGCCATAGCATGTGGTGTATCTGATGGACTTGGCTTTGGAGACAATGCCAGGGCTTCTTTGATAACCCGCGGTCTGGCGGAAATTGTTAGAATAGGTTCCTCTTTGGGAAGTAAAAGAGAAACCTTTTATGGCCTATCTGGTCTTGGCGATCTGGTGCTAACCTCTACTTCTTCTAAATCCAGAAACAGAACCTTTGGCTTTTTGTTGGGGCAAGGATTAGGTGTGGAGGAGGCAGAGGCTCGCATAGGGCAGGTTGTGGAAGGCAAAGAAACAGTTAAGGCGGTAAAAAAACTAACGGAAGAACTAAACATATACGCCCCTATATCTTGGGCTGTCTATCAGGTCGTGGTTGAAAAGATTTCTCCTGAGCAGGTTGCCCGCCATCTTCTTCTGAGACCTCCTCAAAGCGAGTTTGAGCATTTATAATCTCCCCTGGGTAAAAGTATTCTTTGCAGGCTTCACACAGAAATATACCACCCCCACAGCATTCTATTATCTCTAACACCCTTCCACACTTAGGACAGGTTTCCATTGAGGTTATAATTTACATCATGGACGTTCTTATGGGAATAGGAAAAGCAGGCTTGAAGAAAAGTGGAGAGCCAGACATACTCGTTATCCTCCTTCCTCAGTCTTGTAACGCTTCCTTCTTATTTACGAGCAACCATTTTAAGTCCGCCAGCGTTTTGTATTCAGAAAAAGTACTTGCAGAAACAGATAGAATAAGAGCTATGGTTATAAACAGCGGAAACGCCAACTGTGGAGTAGGTCAGGAAGGTATTATGCATGCGGAGATGATGGCAAGAGAGGTTGCAAAGCATCTGGACATTGACCATAAGGAGGTTCTTGTTTTTTCCACAGGGGTTATAGGCAAGCCTCTTCCTATTGAAGATGTGTTGAAGGGAATAACATCTGCTTGTAAAATATTGGAGCCTTTGGACCTAAAAAGGGCGAGCCAGGTTATCTCTACAACGGACAGATTTCCTAAGTATGATTTTGTCAAAAAGGGAAAATTAGAGGTTTTTGGTTTTGCAAAAGGTGCGGGGATGATACACCCCAACATGGCTACTATGCTGAGCTTTGTTTTTACCAACGCGGACATTGACAGTTTGACACTTACGGAACTTCACAAAGAAATAACCGAAAAGACATTCAACTCTATAACCGTAGATGCTTGCACCAGCACCAACGATAGCTTTGGCTTAATAAGCCTTGGAGTATTAAAAGAAGATATGCAAAATATAAGACAAGCGATAGGAGAAGTTTCGTTAAACTTGGCAAAGAAGATAGTGGAAGATGGAGAAGGTGCGACCAAGATAATAAAGGTCATTGTAAAAAATGCATCCTTAAGCATAAAAGCTAAGGCTATAGCTGAGAAGGTGGCAACCTCCAATCTTGTTAAGACTGCTATCTTTGGAAAAGACCCAAATTGGGGAAGGATTGTAGCGGCAGCAGGCTCTACTCCCTTTCCCATAGACCAGTTTAAAATGAAGGTTTATATAGGCAACCATTTGGTATATGATGGAAAGGCTCATCCAAAGGCAACGGAAGGAGCAAAAAAGTATTTAGAGGAAAACAAGGAGATAGAGATAATTATAGACTTAAGGGAGGGAAAGGAAAACTGGATTTACTATTCCTCAGACCTTACCTATGATTACGTAAGAATAAATTCAGAATACACTACTTAAGTTTTTATCAGCTCACCCATCTTGAATATAGGCATATAAAGTGCGATTAATATAAGACCTACCACACCACCTATGAAAACTATAAGCATGGGTTCTATAAGCTTTATCATTCCATCCACAGCTTTATCAAACTCATCCTCGTAAAACCTAGCTATAGTTTCTAGCATATCGTCAAGCCGACCAGTATCTTCACCAACCTTTATCATAGCTATGACCACTTTTGGGAAAAGGCCAGTCTTTTCCAGGGCTCTGTACATAGGTTCTCCTTCTATAACTCCCTTTTTTGCCTGTTCTACCCCTTCTTTTATAATTAAGTTGCCCGTTGTCTGTCCTGCTATTTCAAAGGCCCTTTCCAAAGCTACCCCAGCTGAAAAGAGAGCGGCCATAGTTCTGGCGAACTTAGCCATTGTGCTTTTTACAACCAAATCATTCATCTTTGGCACCCTTAAGGAAAGCTTATGTACACCTTTCCTGAAAGCGTAGTTATTGCGGTATAAATATCTAAATACAAGCGAAAAAGCAACTATTGAAATTATCACCGTTGGAAGACTATTTCTCAATGCATCTGATGCTGCAATCAGCATTTGGGTTGGTAGAGGAAGTTCTCCTCCTAAGCTGGAGTAAATCTCAGCAAAGGTAGGAACTAAGAAGTATAATATACCCGAAACTATAGCGGTAGCTACCACAACTACAAAGGCAGGATAAAAAGAAGCGCTCTTTATCTTGCTTTTGATCATAGCGATCTTTTCGTAATAATCCGCAGCTTTAATTAGGGAAACATCTAAATTTCCAGTTTCTTCACCCACTTTTACAAGGTTTACCACAAACTCTGGGAAAACATTGGGGTGCCTCTGCATAGCAGCAGATATTGCCATCCCTTCGCTTACCCTAGTAGCTACGTCCTTTGACGCGGATGCAAGTCTTTTATTAGGCGTTTGATCTGCTACTATGTTTAAAGCGTCTACTAGATTTACCCCAGCATTAACCATAGTTCCTAACTGTCTGCAGAATATGGATATGTCTCTGTCACTTACACCACCAAAGGGTAGTTTTATACGTGTACCTTCCTTTTCTTCAACTTTTTTTTCTTCCTTATCAAGCTTTTCTATGCTGACAGGAGAATAACCACCCTTAGAGAGCTCACCCAAAAGCGCATCCTCATTAGGATAATTCCCCTCCTGTTCTATTACATTCCCCGCTTCATCTATAACTTTGTACCTAAACCTTGGCATGTTTATCCTCTCAAACCAAGCATATTGTCAAGCTCTTTGGTATCTGGAGAGTACTTGTAGGCGTCTTCGAGGGTTATTAGCCCACTTTTGTAAAGAGAGAAGAGGGATTGATTCATAGTTTGCATACCACTTTCACTTTGGCCACTTTGCATTATAGAATAAACTTGCTGCAGTTTATTTTCCCTTATTAAGTTTCTTATGGCTGTGTTTGGTATCAGTAGTTCGTATGCCAAAACACGACCACCACCAACCTTAGCTACCAATCTTTGGGATATAACTCCCTGCAATACAAAGGAAAGCTGTATTCTAATTTGCTCTTGTTGGTTTGGTGGAAAAACATCTATTATACGGGTAATTGTGGAAATGGTGGTGTTTGTATGCAAGGTTCCAAAAACCAGGTGCCCTGTTTCCGCAGCTCTTAGGGCTGTTTCTATAGTTTCTAAATCTCTCATTTCTCCCACAAGGATTACATCTGGATCTTCCCTTAGAGCAGCTCTGAGGGCATCTGCAAAATTATCTACATCTTCGCCTACTTCTCTTTGATTTACGATGCTTTTTCTATGGCGAAATACATATTCTATAGGGTCTTCTATTGTTATTATGTGATAGGGAAAGGTTTCGTTTATATAATTGATAAGCGTAGCTAATGTGGTGGTCTTTCCTGAGCCTGTAGGACCAGTTACTAGTACAAGTCCCATACTTTTGTGACAGAGTTCTAAAACTCTATTTGGTAGTCCTACTTCTTCAATTGTCATTATCTTGCTTGGAAGTCTTCTAAAAGCTCCGGCTACTGAACCTCTTTGAAAGAAAACATTTGCTCTAAACCTACCCACATCCCTTACTCCAAAGGAAAAGTCCACCTGCCCCTTCTCCTCTAACTGTTTTCTGTGCTTTTCTGACATGATTGAATATATGAGGCGCTGGGCCATCTCAGGAGCAAGCACGGGATACTCGCTTAAAGGAGTTATTTTACCATCCACTCTGACCGCAGGCCTAGACCCAGCAGTTATATGTATGTCAGATGCATTTAAAAGCATAGCTTTGTACAGTATTTCCACTAATCTTAGCTCCTGAGTTTGAACTTTTTCTGCCGGTGTCATAGCTTACCCCTTATTATGATTTTATACCAGTATTCCAGATTTTGTGTTTCTCAAAATTTGGCTCCAAGCCTTGCATCTTGGCGTTTAGTTGATATATTGCTTGCTTTGTTAATATATAGGCATATAATTAAGAGCGGAGGTTTTTATGGAGTTTGATTTTTCACAGTTGAGCGAGCAATTAAGGAGGGCTATAAAAGAATTAGGTTTTGAAAAGCCCACTCCTATTCAAAAAGAAGCTATACCCTTAGCACTCAAGGGTTATGATATCCTGGGACAAGCGGCTACGGGAACGGGCAAAACTGCAGCCTTTGGAATACCCCTAATAGAAAGGATTAGAAAAGAAGATGGTTTAAAGGCTCTTATACTCACACCTACAAGGGAGCTGGCAGTTCAGGTAAAAGAACAAATTCAGCACCTCGCCAAATATAAGGGGTTGAAGGTTTCTGTGTTCTACGGTGGAACTCCTGTAGCAAAAAACGTTGAGTTTTTAGAAAAGTATAATCTCAACATAGTGGTAGGAACGCCCGGGAGGATTAAGGATCTGATCAGCAGATCCGCCTTAGATCTTAGCAAGGTTTCATACTTTGTGCTTGATGAAGCGGATCTCATGCTTGATATGGGGTTTATTGAAGATGTAGAATACATACTAAATTGCATGCCTTTGCAAAGGCAGAGTTTTATGTTTTCTGCAACCATTCCAAAACAGGTGGAAGAACTTGCCAAAAAGCACCTTAGGGAGGACTATAAGTTTGTAAGAGTCATAAATGCAGAACTTAAACCCAAAATAGAAGAGAGGTTGATAAAGCTGAATTCTCCAGGACAGAAACTTTCTGAGTTGGAGAAGATATTAAGAGACCATATATTGGAAAGGATTATCATATTCGTTAGAACACGCAAGGACGCCAAGGAACTATCAGAAAGATTGCTAAGTAAGAAGTTTAGCGTAGTGTCTCTTCATGGGGATATGACGCAAAGACAAAGAGAAAATGCCTTAAGGTTGTTTAAGGAGGGAAAGGTAAAAATTGTGGTGGCTACTGACGTGGCATCCCGTGGTTTGGATATAAGGGGTGTGGGTGTGGTTATAAACTATCATATACCAGAAGATCCGGAGGTTTATATACATCGTATAGGAAGGACGGGGAGAATTGGTAATTATGGCAAGGCTTACAGCTTTGTGACACCAGAAGACAGTAGAGCTCTGTGGAGGATAAAAAAATTAAAGGAACGCTATCAGAGTATATGAATATTTGTATCTCTTATGGAAATATAAGAAGTTTTTAGTTGTCAGGTGGCAAGTCTATAGTTTATTCTAAGGAAAAATCATTTTTGGGAGGTCTTCAAATGAAGAAGGCAATTTTTTTATCCTTAGCACTTGTTGGTAGTAGCTTTGCTGCCAATATTTTTATGGGTCCAGAGTATGCAAAAGAACTGTGCAATGTTTGGAATAACACTCCGAGATTAACCGAAGAGTTGGGCAAGAGTGAGAGCTGGACCGCGGTACAAGAGAGAAAGCTCTTCGTATACAGAGAAGACTGCTCCGCAGAAAAGCAGATACAGCTAACTATAAAGAATGAAGGTGGTAAAGCCATATGTGTTTATGGTGGGCCGGCTAAAGATAAAAGGGGAAAGGATGACTTTTTGATGTATGCTGAAACAAAAAGATGGGAAGAAATGGGAAAGGGTAAGTATGGGCCTATGAGAGCAATGATGTTTGGCAGATTGAAGTTTGAGGGACCAAAGGGTGTGGCAATGAAGAACATGGGCCCTTTTGAGGCATTCCTAACAGCCATAGGCAAACCTGAATATGATGCAAGCAAATGTCCTTAAGATAGAATTTTAAAGGTATTACTAGTTCCAATGCGCTGAGCTCCAAGGGACAGGAACTGAACAACCTGTTCCTTGGTCTTTATCCCACCAGAGGCTTTAACTTTCAGCCTCCCCTTTGAAACATCCAAAAGCAACCTAACATCTTCAACAGTAGCTCCCATAGCAAAAAAGCCTGTGGATGTTTTTACAAATTCCATACCACTTTCTGCTATTAGCTCAACCGAAAGGATCTTTTGTTCCTTGCTTAGGTATGCGGTTTCTATTATTACCTTCCTTACTAAGCCTTCCGTATTTCTTGCCAGTGCTAATAGTTCTTCTCTTACGTAATCTACTTGTCCGCTTCTGAGAGCTGAAAAATTCATCACTATATCCAACTCCTCCGCACCTTTTTCCACACTTTCTAAGCATTGGTAAATTTTCTGCTCTTTTGTATCCATTCCAAAGGGAAAGCTGATAACTGCGCATACCTTTAGTTCTTTGCCTGCAAGCTGGACAACCCTTTTTACCCAATATGGATGAACGCACACAGCGTAAACCTTTAGCTCTACGCACTTGGCTATTTGCTCTTCCAACTCTTTTTCTGTAATCTCCGGTTTTAGTATGGAATGATCTATAAACCTTGCTATATCCATGAGCT
>Ga0197143_1001693_pt1 | contig 18082 bp, 13 predicted proteins | sample GBS70_MetaG_FD_148603 | JGI IMG/M metagenome (GOLD analysis project Ga0197143, IMG submission 148603) | Sediment microbial communities from Great Boiling Springs, Gerlach, Nevada, United States - GBS 70_MetaG | ecosystem: Environmental > Aquatic > Thermal springs > Hot (42-90C) > Sediment...
CTGTAAATATCAATATCATCTTCTATCTCAAAACAAACTTTATGATTTTTATATAAAAAAGGATAAAGAGAATAAAGAGAATTTATAAAAACTGGTTTTGAAATATTTTTATTTTTTTCATAATATTCCCATATTTCTTTATGCCATATAGCATCGTAAAAGGTTTGTCTTATAAGGGCGATTGCTCCCATAAGAGAAGTTGGATATTCTTTTTCTCTTTTATAATATTCAAAGGCAATATGTTCAAATACATCCTTTTTAATTAAATTTTCACTTTTTTCACCTTCTTTTAAAGAAAAAACTGCACTTTTCCCTCTAAAAATTCCTTCACCTGGGATAAAAAGTGCTGCTGTAAAACCATTTTCCCTATATTTTTTAATTAAGTTTTCATCAAAAGTAATTATTTCAGGTATATCAATTTCTGGATGAACTTTTGGACTTAAATAAAAATCCTTCTTTTTCTCTTCTTTTTTTTCTTTATATAAAAAATATGGTTCTATAAATCCTGGATAAATCCATTTTCCTGAAAGGTCAATTTCATAAGCATCAGATGGAATTTTAATATTTTTGCCTACCTCTTCTATTTTTCCTTCTCTTATAATTATTATTCCCTTTTCAATTGTTTTTTGAGAATTTACAATTATTTTTGCATTTTTAAGAGCAAAAATATTTGGTGGGTTATGTCTTAAATTTTTGGTTGGTTCAATTAAGAAAAATAAGAGAAAAAAAATTTTCATAATTAAAATTAATGGGCGGGGTAGGATTTGAACCTACGACCCCCGGCATGTGAAGCCGGTGCTCTCACCAGATTGAGCTACCCGCCCTATTTATATTCGTAAAATCCCTTTCCAGTTTTTCTTCCTAAAAATCCTGCTGAAACCATTTTCTTTAATAATGGGCATGGTCTATATTTAGGGTCACCAAGTTCTTTATACAATACATTCATTATATGAAGGCATACATCAAGTCCTATTAAATCTGCAAGTGCAAGTGGACCCATAGGATGATTCATTCCGAGTTTCATAACATTATCAATTGCTTCCTTTGTTGCAACTCCTTCCATAAGACAATATATTGCTTCATTAATCATTGGCATCAAAACCCTGTTTGATACAAAACCAGGAAAATCGTTAACAACAACTGGTTCTTTATCAAGTTTTTTAGATAATTCAACTACTATATTTACTGTTTCTTCTGATGTTCTCTCTCCTTTAACAACTTCAACAAGTTTCATCAAAGGAACAGGATTGAAAAAATGCATTCCTATAAATTTCTCAGGTCTTTTTGTCTTTGACGCAAGGAGAGTAATTGAAATTGATGATGTGTTTGAAGCAAATATTGCGTCGGGTTTAAGAATTCCATCAAGTTTTTTAAAGAGATTTATTTTTGTTTCAACATCTTCAATAATTGCTTCAATTACAATATCACAATCTTTAAATTCAGAAAGGGAAGTAGTTGTTTTTATTCTTTTAAGGGCATTTTCCTTTTGGCTTTGAGTAATTATTTCTTTTTTTATCTGTCTATCCATATTTGCAGAAATTGTATCTATTGCTTTTTTAAGTATTTCTTCATTTAAATCGTTGAGTAAAACATCGTATTCCTTTAAAGAAAAAACATGGGCAATTCCATTTCCCATTACTCCTGCACCAACAATTCCTACTTTTTTAATTTCCATAATTCCTCCTATTTTTTATAAATTTCAACTTTATATTTTTGTTTCAAAACATTTAATATAGAATCTCTTTTTGCCTGTGTCTTTTGATAATATAAAAATGCCTGGATTATTTGTATTATTTCTTCTTTTTTCGTTTCTGCTTTACTTTCTTCAAGTATTTTTACAACTCCATATTGAAGAGGACCTATTTCAACAATTCCACTAATTTCACCCACTTTTAAAGAAAGAATTGTATTAACAAGGGGTTGAGGAAGTTCTGGATTTATCTTTAATACCCCAACATTTGCTTTTTCTATATTTCCAAAAAGGTTTGGAGATGATTTCATTTCGCTTATTACTTTAACAGGATTAGTTTTCTGCATTTTTTCCCTCATCGCTTCAAGTGTATCTTTATTTCTTCCAATTATATAGGCAACATCAATTTCCCTTTCAAAATCGCTCCTATGCATCTGGTAAAAATTTTCAATTTCTCTTGGGTCAACTTGAATATCAGGTTGAATCTTTTTTTGAAGATAAATATCACTAAGAGCAATTCTTTCTGCCCATTTGAGTTTATAATTAACTTCTGTTTCTTTTAAAAGTCCTTCATCTTTTGCTGCAAGTGAAAATATTGTTGCTTCAATTGCAAGATTTAAAAGCCTTGACTTTTGCTCCTGTGTCATAAAAGGGGAAGCAATATCAGGAAACTGTGTTTGAAGTTCTTCCTGAGTAATAATTATATTTTTTACTTTTGCAACGGGTGTTCCTTTTTGTTTTATTTCCTTTTTGCAGGAAATTAAACATATTCCTGCTACCATCATTATAAATACTTTTCTCATAATTCCTCCAAAATATAAGATAAAATTATAAAGGAAAATTTATTTCTTTTCAATTTCCTCTTTAAAAATTTCCCTTATCTTTCTTTCATAATTATCATCCATTTCAATATTTCTTCTTTTCATAACTTTTTTAGCAGTTTCTATTGCCTTTTCAATTTCATAAATTTCTATTTTTTCAGGAGAAACCCATGAAAATGGAGGAATATACTTTGGGCAAAATCCTCCTGTAAATATGTTTGAAAAAATGTCAATGTAAGAGCCAGTCTGTATAAGTGTTCCAATTCCTGTTTTTACATGGTCTCCTATTATTGCTCCAAATTTTAAAATTCCCGTATTTACAATTTCATCCTTTATTTTAATTCTAACTTCTGAATAATTATTTTTTAAATCCGAGTTTGTTGTCATTGCCCCAAGGTTCACCCATTCACCTATTAATGAATGTCCAATAAATCCTTCATGTGCCTTATTTGAAAAACCATTAAATACTACTGTATCAATTTCTCCACCAATTTTTGAAAATTCACCTATATATGAGGAATAAATTTTTGCTGATTTTATTATGGAATTTTTTCCAATGAAAGAGGGTCCTTTTATAAATGAAAATGGCTCAATTTTAACATTCTCTTCTATTACAACAATTCCATTTTCACCATCAATTTCTAAAAATCTTTGAATTTTTGTTTTTGAATAAATATTTTTTCCAATTTTTTTATAATTTTTCTTTATTTCATCAAGATATTCATTTAAAATTTCTTCAAAATTTAAAATCAATTTAAAGGGCGTATTTATAAATTTACCTTTTATTTCCTTTATTTCATAATCTTTTTCAAATTCCTTTAATAAATTTTCTAGGTTATATTTCCCCCTTTTTAAAAAGATCCCCACTTTATTTCCTTCATTTATTAAAATTTTATTTTCTTTAAATTTTTTAATTTCTGATGGAACAAAAAATATAGAAAGGAAAAGGGTCTCTTCTTTTATTTCAATCTCTTCATTTTTCAAAAGAACTTTATTCTTCTTTAAATAAGGATTAAAAAAAAGAATCTTAAAATTAAATCTTAAAAGGGGAAGCCATAATTTTATATATCTTATATCTTCAAAAAAGATTAAGTTCATTTAAAAATAAAGGGCCGGGGCTTTAAATTTTAAAGTTTATATTTTAAAGCAATTCCTAAAACAAATGGATTCATATTGTATTTTATCTCTTTATATTCTCTTTCGCTTCCAAATGCTTTTAAAATTGCTAAATCTATTCCAAAATTTGCTATATCATATCCAATTCCACCAAAAATAACGAATTTATCAACATCTATATTTATTGGAGATAATGTTGAATCAGGAGATGCTGCCTTATCATAAGCAAATCCTCCCCTTAAAGAAACACCTATTGGTAATGAATATTCTAAACCAGTTTTTATTTTAAAGGTATTTTCAAAGAGAAATTCCGTTGTATCTTTTGTTTCACCTTGAGGTGTTTTTACAGTTGTTATAAAATAATCAAGGGATGACCATGTAGTATATTCAAAATCAATTGCTCCAATAAAATTTGGAATTGGTTTAATTCCTATACCAAAACCAATTGTTATTGGAAAATCGCATTCTGATTCAGTATCAAATTTCATTGTTGTATCAATTGGTAAAGTCATATGAGTTGTTGCTGTTCCTGTTCCTTTAAATTTAAATGGTCCTCTTAAATTAAAACCAATTGAAAGAATATCTATTGGTTTAAATAAGATTCCTGCTCCACCTGTAAATGCCCATCCACTTCCTTCAGATTTTGTTTCCATAGTCTCTATTTTTCTTTCATCATTATATTTTCCATATAAAAGTTCCAATTTCCCACCTATTCCAATTTTTTCATTTATCATATAAGAAAATGTTGGAGAGAATGCCATAACACCTAACGCAGAGTAAATATCAGCACCTACATCTTCTTTTTTCCAGTCAACTCCTCCTCCACCATATTCAACATAATATCCAAATCCAAGAGCAAATTTCTGGAATTTGTATGATAAAAATGCCTGTGGAACAAAAGTTTTTAAGTTTGATTCTGCTGTTTTATCTATTAAAGTAAATTCAACTTTGTGCATTGGCATATCATAGGTTCCACCAATTTGAATTTCTAATAGATTCTTCTGAAAACAAAGTCCCCCCGGATTCCACCATATGCTTGATGCATCTTCTGAAAGAGCAGTATAGGCATCTCCCATTCCAAGTCCTCTTATTCCCTGGACAGGATGGTCCCATCCCCCTGCATAGAGGAATGAGACCAATATCCCTCCTACCATTATTTTTTTCATTTTTCCTTCCTCCCGGGTTAAAATAAAAAAACCCCGACCCTTTTTAAGTTTGAAATTTTAAAGAAATAATATTTTTTATTTCAATTTTGTCTCAAATTCACTTAAAAAGCATCCACAATATTTTTGACGATAAAGACCGAGTTCCTTTGAAATTTTTATTCCTTCTTTCCATCCCTTTCTAAAATCTTCATAATAAAAAGATATTTTTATTTCTTTTGAAATTTCTTCACAAATATTTTTTATTTCATCATGCTTTTGATAAATTGAATAAAGAAGAGTTGTTGTAAAAGCATCAAAATTATTTTCTTTTGCATAATTTGCAGTTTTATAAAGGCGAATTTTATAACATCCTAAGCATCTTATATTTTCTTTAAAGGCAAATTTTGTCCATTCTTCAATATCCTCTATTTTATTTTCTTCAAATACAATTTTTACATTTTTTAATTCTTTATATTTTTTTAAAGTTTCAAATCTTCTTTTATATTCCTCTATTGGATGAATGTTTGGATTATAAAAAAAACCCTCTACATTATATCCTTTTTCCTTTAAAGATTCATTTACATAACAAAAGCATGGGGCACAGCAAATATGAACGAGTATATTCATCTCCACCTTTCTTTTTTATACTTTTCAAGAACTTTTAAAACATAATCAATATCACTTTCAGTATGATCTGCATTTACCTGAAACCTTATTGTTTCATCACCCCTTGGAACAACAGGATATGCAAGTCCTGTTGCAAGGATTCCATTTTCTATTAAATAATTTACAAGGTCTTTTGTTTTCATCGTATCCCTTACAAGTAATGGAACAATTGGATGAGGGCTTAAAATTGTTTCATATCCTAAATTTATAAGACCTTCTTTAAATTTTTTTGTTAAATCCCTTAAATACTTTAATCTTTTTCTTCCTTCTTCACTATCTAAAAATTCAACAACCTTTAATGCACATGCTGCCTCTGCTGGTGTTATTGGATTTGAATAAATATAAGTTATTGCTGTTTCCCTTAAATATGTTATAACTTTTTCATCAGAACATACATATCCACCATTTACTCCGAATGCTTTTCCAAGTGTTCCTATTAATAAATCGCATCTTGAATTTGTATATTCTTCTGTTCCTCTTCCTGTTTCACCAAATGCACCAACACCATGTGAATCATCAACAATTGTTATAATATTTTCTTCAAATTCATCATCATATTTTTTTGAAATTTCTTCAATTTCCTTTAAAGGAGCAAAATCACCCCTCATGCTAAAAACACCATCTGTAACTATTATAAGTCTTTTACATTTACCAATAGAATTTTTTACCTTTTCTTCAAGGTCCTTCATGTCAAGATGTTTATAAATAAATTTTTCTTTTGGTCTTGAAAGCCTTATCGCATTTATTATGCAATTATGATTTAATTCGTCACTTATAATTATTGTTTCATTTGTTACAAGTGCTGCTATAACTCCTATTACAGTTACATATGCAGCACTATAAATCATACAATCCTCTCTATTATGAAATTTCGCAAGTTTCTTTTCAAGTTCTCTGTGGGGCAAAAATGTTCCACTTATAAATCTTACTGCACCTGGACCTACCCCAAAATTTCTTGCTGTCTCTTCTTCAACCTTAATTATTTCTTCTAAAAGAGACATTCCAAGATAGGAATTTGAATTCATCCTTATAAATTCTTTATCTCCGAATCCTTTTAGAAAATACCTTGGACCTTTTTCATTTTCCGCCTTTTTAATCCCTGTTATTATAAATTCTTTACCCTTTGCCCTTCCTTCATTTACAAGTTTTTCAATTTCATTTTCCAAAACTTTTTTAATTTTTTCAACTCCCATTTTTCCCTCCTATGTTAAATTTCTATAATAAATTTAATTTTAAATTCAAAAAACATTTTAAATCAATCAGTTATGAAAAAATTATTTGTGGAGACACTTGTATAATCTTTATAATAATATAAATATTGGAACAAAAAGAAAGTGGCGAAGAATAGAAAATAAGTTCCAAATGAAAAAATTTGATTTTGAAGATATTTATAAATTAATTGAAAAATTAAGGAAAAAATGTCCATGGGATAAATCACAGACACTTTCTTCAATGAAAAAGGAAATACTTGAAGAAGTTTATGAATTGTATGATGCCATAGAAAAAAGAAATAAAGAGAAGATAAGGGAGGAAATTGGTGATATTCTTTTGAGTTTATTTTTGATGATAAAAATTGCTGATGAAAAATATTTTAAAAAAGAAGAATTAATTAAAAGTTTAAAGGAAAAGATAATAAAAAAACATCCGCATGTTTTTAAAGGTAAAAAATTTAAGAATAAAGAAGAGTTTTTGAAATTCTGGGAAAAAGAGAAAAAGGAAAAGGAAGTTAAATTAAAAATGCCTTCTTTTTTGTTTTTTGAAAAGGTTGTAAAAAAACTTAGAAGATTAAAAAAAATAAATTTAGAGGAAGTTCAAAGAGAATTTGAAAAATTAATTAAAGAAAAGAGTTTTGATAAAGATTTTATTTTTAAAATTTTATTTTATTCATCTTTAATTTTGATATTGAGAGGTAAATCTCCTGAAAAAATTTTAAGGAAGGAGATAATTAATTGGCAGAAAAAATTCTTTTTAAAATTGGAACGATGAGAATGAAATAATTAATCGGAAAAAAAGAATTATGAAAAGTATGATGCTTGAAATTAAAAAGGAAATCTCAAAGGTTTTAATTGGTGATAGGGGAATAAGGGAGAAAGAAATTGAAAGTAAAAATAGATAAAAAATAAAGGAAAAAAATATGTATTTTATTTCTTTAATTGCAAAAAAGACCCTTGAAAGAAGCCTTATTATAAGATAAATTGAAATTATTATTGAAATTAAAGAAAAATCTATTTTTTTGAATTTAAATCCTTTTCCGAAAAAAAATTGCCATAAAGATGGTAGAAAGGTAATTGAAGAAATTAGCAAAATTAAAAGTGTAATTATTATAAGGATTGTAACTATTTTTAAATATTTGTAAAATTTTTCCTTTCTATTTTCTGATAAAACATAACTTAAATTTGGAAGCAAAGGTATAAATATGCCTGTATAAAGAGTTTTAATACCAAGAAAAAAAGTTAATATTGCACTTAAAAGTCCAATCTCTGAATAAGGCGAGTTTTTTATTTTCATAAGTATTATCCCAATGTAAAAATAACTTTCAAGTATTGAATTTACAGTTGACATCATTAAGGGAATTTTTGGAAAAATTAAATTTTTAAAATTAATTGAGATATAAAAATTTGAAATCCTTTTTAAAAGATAAATTGTGACGGGGAAAGTTAAAAAAGTTGATACTAAATAGGAAATTTGAAAATGAATTAATTCTCCTTTTTTTAAATAAAATATTATTCCAGAAATAATTAAAACTATTCCAAAAGATATGTTTGAGAAAGCAACATAAGTTATTTTTAAAAAACCAAGGAGAGTGCCTCTTAAAAAAATTGTTGAAAACATAAAAAGAAAACATAAGGAAAATAAAAAAAAGTTTAAGGTTTTTCCTTCAAAAAATTTTTTTATTAAAAATGGGGAAAATAACCATAGGAGAATATAAAAAAAAATTGAATAAAAGAAAAAGGAAAAAAAATATTTTCTTAAAAATTCTTCTTTAAATTCTTTTTTTTGAATCTTTGGTAAATAAGAGGCTGAAAAATCTCTAAAACCCGAAGATAAAAAATCAGCAAGGAAGAAAAAGAGGGAATAAAATAGAGAAAGTTTTCCAAATTCTTCCTTCCCAATACTTCTTACGGATAGAATTTGAAATAAAAAAAGAGAAATTCCATTAAAAATAAGTGCAGAAATCATATAAATTGAACCTTTTAGAAGGCCTTCACTTTTTTGATTCATTTAAAATAGTTTTTGTCCTTTTCCAACTATTTCATTAAAGGCTTCTTCAAAAAAATTTGTTTTCTTCCTTATTTCTTCTGGAACTTTTTCACAATAATATTCCCATGATTTTTTTATTTCGTCTTTTAAAATTTCCTTTAAATTTCCTTCTCTTAATCCCTTTTCCCATTTTTCTCTATAATAATTTGTTATATCTTTTGCAAGAATTCTTGCAAGCCTTTTTGCCTTTTCATAAAGTTTTTTTTCTTCTTCTGTTAAAGGTGGAACATATTTTTTTTCTTCTTCTACCTTTTCTTCTTTTTGTAAAACAATTTCAAATATATTTCCACATCTTTTACATCTTGCCTTTAAATTTGGTTTTGCTTTTTCTTCTGGAAGTTTATATTTTGTTTTACAGAAGGGGCATTCTATTATTACATAATTTTCCACATTTTATTCCTTTTTTTCTTCTTTATCTTCAGTTGTTTCCTTCATTGCCTTTCTGAATTCCTTGAATGCCTGCCCCATGCTTTTTGCAAGTTCTGGCAATTTTTTTGCTCCAAACAAAAGTAAAACTATAAGGAATATTAAAAGAATTTCTTGAAAACCAAGGTTCATATTTCACCTCCTATTCTGCAATTGCAAGTTCTTCTTCCTCTTCACTTATCACTTCTAATTTCTGGAATTCTCTAAATCCTGTTCCTGCAGGAATTAAACTTCCCACAATTACATTCTCTTTAAGTCCCTTTAGAAAATCCTTTTTACCATAAACTGCAGCTTCTGCAAGAACCTTTGTTGTTTCCTGGAAAGAAGCCGCAGAGATAAAACTTTCAGTAGCAAGTGCAGCCCTTGTTATTCCTAAAAGTATTGGAGAATAGGTTGCTGGTTTTCCTCCTCTTTCAAGGATATTTGCATTTTCCTCAAGAACAAGTATTCTATCCACAAATTGTCCCCTGACAAATTTTGTATCTCCTGGGTCCTCAATTTTTATCTTTCTCATCATTTGTCTGACAATAACCTCAATATGTTTATCAGCAATTTTTACTCCTGAAAGCCTATATATCTGCTGTATCTGGTCCATAAGGAATTCCTGAACTGCTTGGACTCCCTTTACTCTAAGAACATCATGAGGGTCTATTTGTCCTATGGTAAGTGGGTCTCCTGCTTTTACTCTTTCTCCATCATCAACAAGAAGATATTTACCATATGGAATTGTATATTCAACTTTTGTTCCAACATCAGATATTATTTCAACTTTTCTATACCCCCTTTCAGGTTTACCTATTTTAACAATTCCGTCTATTTCTGCTATTTGTGCCTTATCTTTTGGAACCCTTGCCTCAAATAATTCTGTAACTCTTGGGAGTCCTCCTGTAATATCTCTTGTTTTTCCTGCTTCTCTTGGAAGTTTAGCAACAACATCTCCTGCTTTTATTTTCATTCCTTCTTCTACCAAAAGATGAGCATCCTTTGGAAGTGATATTTCTTCAACTATTTTTTCCTTATCTTCCAAAATTAGAATTGTTGGATGTTTTTTCCTTGATTTATCCTCTATTATTATTTTTTCAATTCTTCCACCTTCTTGAATTGATTCATAAAATGTTATTCCTTCCTCTATATCTTTAAATTTAACAGTTCCACTTTTGCTTGAAAGAATCGGAATGTTATAGGGTTCCCATTTGCATATTATTTCTCCTTTTCTTACTTCATCCCCATCTTTTACAAATACTTTTGCCCCCTGAGGAATATAGTAATTTCTAACCATTTTCTTTTCTTCTAAACTTATAAGTTTTATAAGTCCTTTTTTTGTTATAGCAACTTTTTGCCCCTCAGAATTTTCTGCAACTCCAAGATACACATATTCTACTTTTGCATCAAAAGGTGCCTCATGAGTTGATTCCTCCATAATTCTTGCAGCAGCACCACCTATATGAAAAGTCCTTAATGTAAGTTGTGTTCCTGGTTCTCCTATTGATTGGGCTGCAACAATTCCAACAGGTTCTCCTATTTCAACTACTTTACCGGTTGCTAAATTTCTTCCATAACATTTCACACATATTCCTTGAGTAGATTCACATGTTAAAACAGACCTTATTTTTACCTTTTCTATTCCAAGATTTTCTATTTCATGTGCGAGTTCTTCTTTTATTTCCTCTCCTGCTTTTACTATTATTTCACCAGTTATGGGATTTCTTATATCTTCAGCAGCAAATCTTCCTGTAATTCTTTCAGAAAGGGGCTCAATTATTGCTTCTCCTTCTTTTAATGCTGTTATTTCTCTTCCAAGAATTGTTCCACAATCCTCTTCAGTTATTACAACACCTTGTGATACGTCAACAAGTCTCCTTGTTAAATAGCCTGCATCTGCTGTTTTAAGTGCTGTATCAATTAATCCTTTTCTTGCTCCATGAGTTGAAATAAAATATTCAAGAACACTCATTCCCTCTTTTAAATTTGATTTAACAGGTGTTTCTATAAATTCACCAGCAAGTCCAATAGTTCTTTTAGGTCTTGACATTAATCCCCTCATTGCTGCCAATTGTTTTATCTGGTCAACACTTCCTCTTGCTCCTGAATCCATCATCATGAAAATTGAATTAAATCCGTTCCTGTCTTTTTTCATCCTTTCAACCATAAGGTCTGTAACTTTATCTGTTACCTCTGTCCATATATCAAGTATCATATTGTATCTTTCGCCCCTTGATATTTTTCCTTTGAGAAATTCATTTTCTACTTTTTCTATTTCCTTTTCGGCTTTTTCTAATATCTTTTCTTTTTCATGTGGGATTAAAAGTTCATCAATTCCGAATGTTATTCCTGCCTTTGTTGCCCATTTGAATCCAAGGTCCTTTACATCATCAAGAAATTTTTCAGTTACAAGAGAACCAAATCTTTTATAACATTCATAAATGAGATTGTTTAACTTTTTCCTGGTTACTTCTTCATTTATAAATCTTAATGGAAGGGGAACAATATTGTTAAATATAATTCTTCCGACAGATGTTTCAATTATTTTATCTTTTATCTTTATTTTTATTTTAGCATGAAGAGAAACAATTCCATTTTCAAAGGCTAAAATTGCTTCCTCTGGTGATGAGAAATATTTTCCCTCACCTTTATCCTTTTCCTTAATTTTTGTTAAATAATTTATTCCTATTACCATATCCTGAGTTGGAGCAATTATTGGTTGACCATGTGCAGGAGATAATATGTTGTGTCTTGGAAGCATAAGGAAAAGTGATTCAAGTTTTGCTTCCATTGATATTGGTATATAAACTCCCATCTGGTCACCATCAAAGTCAGCATTAAAGGGTGGACATACAAGTGGATGGATTTGAATTGCTTTCCCTTCTATAAGTTTTGGTAAAAAGGCTTCTATTGAAATTCTATGGAGAGTTGGTGCCCTATTTAAAAGAACAGGGTAATCTTTTGTTATATTTTCAAGAAGTTCCCATACCTCCTTAGGTTTTTCCCTTAATAATTTTCTCGCACTTCTTATTGATTCCGCAAGTCCTGCCTTTTCCATTCTTCTTTCCGCAAATGGTTTAAATAGTTCAAGTGCCATTTCTTTTGGGAGTCCTACTTCATATAGTTTTAATTCAGGACCCACCACTATAACTGACCTTCCTGAATAGTCAACTCTTTTTCCAAGTAAATTTCTTCTAAATCTTCCCTTTTTACCCCTTAAAATATCTGAAAGTGACTTTAAAGGCTGTCCACCTCTTCCCATTATTGGTTTTGACCTTCTTGCATTATCAAGTAAAGCATCTACTGCCTCCTGAAGCATTCTTTTTTCATTTTTAAGAATTATTTCAGGTGCTCCAAGTGCTATCATATTTTTTAATCTATTATTTCTTGTGATTACCCTTCTATAAAGGTCATTCAAATCACTTGTTGCATATCTTCCACCTTCAAGTGGAACAAGGGGTCTTAAATCAGGGGGTATTACAGGAATTACTTCAAGTATCATCCATTCTGGTTTATTACCTGATGTTAAAAATGCTTCCACTATCTGATGTCTTTTTAAAAGTTTCCCCATTTTCTCCTGGGCAGTTTCAAGATGAATTTTTGACCTTATTTCTGCTGATAATTCTTCAAGGTCAATTCGTTGAAGTAATTTTTTTATAGCAGCTGCCCCCATTTCTGCTACAAAGCCATCCTTTAATTCCTCCTTAAGTTTTAAATACTGAGATTCTACAAGGGGAACCCCTGGTTCAAGTTTTATAATTTCCTGTTTATCTTTATATTTAATGATGTAGTCTTTTCCCTTTAATTTAGAATCTATTTCAGTAATTATATACATATCATAATAAAGAATTCTTTCTAATTCTGTGCTTTGTATGTTAAGAAGAAGTCCTATTATACTTGGTGTAATTTTATAGTACCATATATGAGCAATAGGGACAGCAAGGTTTATATGTCCCATTCTTTCTCTTCTTACAGAAGAGGTGGTTATCTCAACCTGGCATTTATCACATATCTGTCCCTTATATCTTCTTCCTTTATATTTACCACATGAACACTCATAATCCTTTACAGGTCCAAAAATTCTTTCACAAAAAAGTCCGTCTCTTTCTGGTTTTTGTGTTCTATAATTTATTGTTTCTGCTGATTTGACTTCACCATAGGACCAACTCCTTATTTTTTCTGGTGAAGCCAATTTTATTGTTATTGCTTTTAAATCTGTTGGTCTTATTTCCATAAAACCTCCTTAAAATTATATTGTTTCAATTTCAATATCAAGACAGAGCCCTCTTAATTCATTTAAAAGCACATCAAAAGATACTGGTAAAGAGGGCTCTGGTGGCTCTTCTCCTCTTATTATTGCCTGATACAATCTATTTCTTCCTCTAACATCATCTGATTTCACTGTTAACATTTCCTGCAATGTATAAGCAGCTCCATAACCTTCAAGTGCCCATACCTCCATCTCTCCAAATCTTTGCCCTCCAAATCTTGCTTTTCCACCAAGCGGTTGTTGTGTTATAAGTGAATAAGGACCAACAGCCCTTGCATGGATTTTATCTTCAACCATATGAACTAATTTCATCATATATATATAGCCAACTGTTGCTTCATTATCTAAATATTCTCCTGTCCTTCCATCTCTTAACCTTACTCTTCCATTTAATGGAAGCCCTGCTTCTTTTAATTCTTTTTGAATTTCTTCAAGGGTAAATCCTTCAAATACAGGGCAAGCATAATATCTTCCAAGTTTTTTACCAGCCCATCCAAGAAGTGTCTCAAGAATTTGTCCAATATTCATTCTTGAAGGAACTCCAAGAGGATTTAATACAATATCAACGGGTGTTCCATCATCAAGAAAAGGCATATCTTCTAAGGGTGCAATTTTTGCTATTACTCCTTTATTACCATGTCTTCCTGCAAGTTTGTCTCCAACTTCAATTTTTCTCTTTTGGGCAATATAAACTTTTATTAACATATTCACTCCATGAGGCAATTCATCCCCAAGTTCTATTTCTTTTCTTTTTGTTTTTAATTCATTCAAAAGTTTTTCTCTTCTTTCCTTTGCTTCTGCAAGATATTTTCTCAAAATTTCTTCAGTTTTTTTGTCCTCTATAAATCCTTCGGGAAGTTCCATAGAGATTAAATCTTTTTCAAAAAATTCTTCACTAAATTTGCTTCCTTTTTTAATCATTATTTTTCCTTTGTAACTTTTAATACTTTTTTTAACTCTTTTCCCCAAAAGTTTTTCTTTAAATACGGATTTTATACTTTTTTCAATTTCTTTCAATTCATATTCAATCCTATTTTCAAGTTGCATTATTCTTTTTCTAATTATCTTTTTTGCTAATGGAATTGTGTCAACATTTTTAGTAAGAATTTCAACATCAACAACTATTCCGCTTGTGCCAGGAGGAACCCTTAATGATGTATCCTTTACATCCTTTGCTTTTTCAGCAAATATTGCCTTTAATAACCTTTCTTCAGGAGTTAATTCTCTTTCTCCCCTTGGAGTAATTTTTCCTACAAGAATATCATCAGGATTAACTTCTGCTCCAATTCTGATAATTCCATCCTCATCAAGATGTTTAACCATATCCTCGGGTACATTTGGAATATCTCTTGTTATCTCCTCTGGTCCTAATTTTGTTTCTCTTATAGATACTTCCAATTCTTTTATATGAATTGATGTAAAAACATCATCTTTTACAATCCTTTCACTTATTACAATTGCGTCCTCAAAGTTATATCCATACCAGGGAACAAAGGCAACAAGTAAGTTCTTACCAAGAGAAAGTTCACCTTCATATGTTGCTGAATTGTCAGCTATCACCTCTCCCTTTTTAACTCTATCTTGTGGCTTTACAATTGGAAATTGATGTAAAATTGTTTCCTGGTTTGTCTTTTTAAATTTTATTAACTTATATTCATCAAGATCTTCACCTATCAATTTTTTTTCAGCTTCATCAGGTTTTATTACAATTCTCTCAGCATCTACTTCAATTACAGTTCCGCTTCTTTTTGCAACCACAACTGTTCCTGTATCTATTGCTATTTTCTTTTCCATACCTGTTCCTACAATAGGTGCTTCAGGAACTAAAAGAGGGACTGCCTGTCTTTGCATGTTTGAACCCATAAGTGCTCTATTTGCATCATCATGTTCCAAAAATGGTATTAATGAAGTTGAAGGGGATACAATCTGTCTTGGTGAAACATCAATATATTCTACTTCTTCCCTTTTAACAATAGGATATGTTCCTTTATATCTAACAGAAACAAAACTTGGAATTATATTCCCTTCCTCATCACATGGGGTATCAGCAGGTGCTATTTTGACCTCATCTTCTTGAACAGGTGTTAAATATTCTATCTTATTCGTAACTTTACCATTTACTACTTTTCTAAAAGGTGTTATTATAAATCCCATATTATCTATTTGAGCATAAGTAGTTAAACTTGCTATAAGCCCTATATTTTGCCCTTCAGGTGTTTCTATTGGGCATAATCTTCCATAATGTGAAGGATGAACATCCCTTACCTCAAATCCTGCTGTTTCTTTTGTAAGACCACCAGGACCCATTGCAGATAATCTTCTTTTATGAGTAAGTTCTGAGAGGGGATTTGTTTGTTCAAGGAATTGAGATAATCTATTTACTGTGAAAAAAGAAAGTATTGTTGAAGAAAGAACTTTTGGGTTAATAAGATGATGGGGCAAAAGTTTTTCTTCTCTTTCTAAAAGCATTTTTTCTTTTATATTTTTTGAAAGCCTTGTTAATGCCAATTTAAACTGTGCTCCAAGAAGTTCTCCAACTCTTCTAACCCTTCTATTCCCAAGATGGTCTATATCGTCTAAGGTTTCTTCTCCAAGGTAAAGTTTTAAAGTTTTCCTTATTATTTCCTCAAGGTCTCTTAAAGTTAATTCTTTTTTATCTTCTGGAATATCAAGACCAAGTCTTGCATTTAACTTATATCTACCAACATCTCCCATTTCCATTTTTGTTTTTGAAAAAAGGACCTCATTCACATAAAATCTTGCTTCCTCTTCTGATTTTGGGGGAATAAACCTTATTATTCTATATATTGAAGCTAAGGCATCTGATTCTGTTTTCATCCTATCATGTCTTATTGTGGTTAAAATTACATCAATTCCGGGAGTATCAATTCCATAAACTTCAATTTCTTTTATTTTACTCTCTTTAAGTTTTTCTATTGATTCCTCGTCTAAAAGAACACCTGTATCAATTATTTCTTCTCCTGTTTCCGGAATAATAGCTTCTGAAGCGGTGTAGTAAATCTCCGGTTCAATTTCCGAAACCTTTATTTTACTTGGTTTACCAAAGAAAAATCTCAATATATCTTTGTTTGTTCTGTATCCTAAAACCCTTAGGAGTCTTGAAACAGGGAATCTTCTTCTTTTTAAAAATGTAACTCCAAATATTTTTTGAGCATCTATTGAGAATTCAACCCATGGACCTCTATAAGGAACTAATAGTGCTACATATCTTGTTGTATCTCCCTTTTCTTCAATATCAAAATAAATACCAGGAGAACGGTGCAATTGATTCACTATTACTCTTTCAACTCCATTTACTATAAATGTTCCTCTTTCAGTCATAAAAGGAAGGTCACAAAGATATACTTCTTCTTCTACAGGAGTTCCAATTTTTTCTCCTGTATCAGGGTTTTTCTCAATTAACCTTAATGTAACAAATATTGGCACCGAGTAGTTCAAATTTTTTCTTTGGCAGGTTTCAGGGTCATATTTTGGTTCACCAACTCTATAAGTTATATATTCAAGAACAAATCTTTTATGTATATCTTCAACAGGAAATGTTTCTTTTAAAAGAGCATGAAGCCCCTCATTTTCTAATTCTTTCCCTTCCTTTAATCTATCAAGTTGTAAAAAATTTCTAAATGACTGCAGTTGCACCTGTAAAAGGTTTGGCATCTCTACTAATTCTTTTTTATAACCTATTCTTTTAATGGGCATAATTTACCTCCCTTACATATTTTGAATTTAAATTTTTATTTTTCAACACCCTTTATTTAATTTCTATTTTTGCACCAAGTGCTTCAAGAGATTGTTTAATTTTTTGAGCCTCTTCTTTTGATACACCGTGTTTAATCACCTGAGGAGTTGAACTAATTAAATCTTTTGCTTCTTTTAATCCAAGTCCTGTAATTGTTCTAATTTCTTTTAAAACGGGTATTTTCTTTTCGCCTGCATCTACCAAGATAACATCAAATTCTGTTTTTTCTTCAACTTCTGCTGGTGCCCCCCCAGTTCCTGCAACAGGAGCACCAACCACTGGGACCTGTGCTGATACTCCAAATCTTTCTTCAAGTTTTTTTACAAGTTCTGCAAGTTCTATAACGGTGAGAGATTCAATTCCCTCTATAATTATATCTATTTTACTTTTTTCTGCCATTTTAATTCCTCCTTTTATAAATTTTTATTTTTTTCTATATTTTTTAAAACAATAAAAAGTTTTAATAAAATTCCTTTTAATCTCGTGATTATATTTAAAATTGGTGAATTTAAAAGGATAACAGTTTTTGCTCTTAACTCTTTTAAAGGCGGCAACTTTGCTATACTTATAATTTCATCCTTTTTATAAACTCCAATTCCTATTATAATTCCTTCTTTTATTTCTCCTTTTTTAATTTCTTTTATATATTCATAAGCCTCTTTAAGAGGCTCAACAGGGTCTTCATAAGCCAAAATAACTGCATTTTGTCCCCTTAAAAATTCTTCTGGAAAATTTATTCTACTTTCTTTTAAAGCAATTTTAAAAATTCTATTATTTACCACCTTTAAAAGTCCCTTTTTTTTCTTAATTTTTCTCCTCAATTCAGTAATTTCAGGAACATTAATTCCTGAGAAATCCATTAAATATAATGCTTTTACTCCCTTTAAAATTTCTTTAATTTCTGAAACTTTTTTAACTTTTAAAAGAGAGGGCATTATTTTCTCCTTT
>Ga0197143_1001695_pt1 | contig 18068 bp, 18 predicted proteins | sample GBS70_MetaG_FD_148603 | JGI IMG/M metagenome (GOLD analysis project Ga0197143, IMG submission 148603) | Sediment microbial communities from Great Boiling Springs, Gerlach, Nevada, United States - GBS 70_MetaG | ecosystem: Environmental > Aquatic > Thermal springs > Hot (42-90C) > Sediment...
AAAAAATCCTCTTTTTGCCCGACGCAAGCGGAGCGTGGTGGCAAAAGTGGGGGTTAAATGAAGAAAAAATTGGCAATTTATCCTCTTGACATTTCGCCCCTCGCGCGCTAAAATATATATCAACACAGATTCCAGCCCATCTTGGGAAGTAGCAATACAAAACGAAGATGTTTTGGCAGATTAGCTGCAACAAAATCAAAGAAATTTTGCGAAGTTGCCGAGAGCTGATTGAGATGATTTTGAGTAAATTGCGAGAAAAATAAACAATTTTCCACGTTGGCATTTGGAGGTGGTGCATTTAGAACACCCAACGCTGTTGAGAAGGGGGATAAAAGGGGATGGGGAGCAGTTTATCCACGAGAAGGCTTGAAATCTTAGTTTAAGGAGGGATGTTGCTATGATAGATGATTGGTATAGCCTTGAAAGGTTCCTTAACGAGATAGTTGCGGATACAATACCACTTGATCAACCTTCAAAAAGGGTTAGCTTTCAACGGTTGCTCGCTGAATTAGAGAGAAAGGCTGAATCACCGTTTTTCAGTTTTGACTACGCCGATCGGGTTCGCTTACGCATGACTGGTATATTTGATGAATATTTGGAGGAGATGATGTGGGAAGAAGAGCTTAAAACACTCTGCCTGCTTGACTTGCTTGCTGCGATACTTGATGAAAAAAGTGACGAGGGTAAAGATGTTGATGCGGAACTTATACACTCCATTTGGATCCTCCAGTCCTACCTCTATGACCTGATTGTAGGATTCTACTCACACGGAGAGGAAGAAATTGAGGAAGAAATTGAAGAAGAAGAGGAAGGTGAAGTAGGAACTGAAGTTGGCTGGAAGACGAAGTTCAAACTGCTAAGGAAAGCTGGCAAGCTAATCAAGAAGAGGACCCCATTGAATGTCCCGCAGATGGGCGTCTTCAGGGATGGTTATATGACTTATGGTGCGTGGTGGAGAGAAATTGATATCCCTACCATGCGCTGGCAGGACAAAAAACCAGTCTTTCTTAGCATCCTCCTCATACCGTCATGGGATATAGCAAAGGAAGCAAGAAAAACAAAAGCAAATGCATGGAGAAGATTGAAAGAAGGAACCATTGCATTTGTCTATGAACCGTGTGCAGACTTTGCATACATTGCGATTGATGGAGAAAGATGGCATTCCATCAAGCCCACCTATTCAGCCTCGGATATCTTCAAAACCGAAGGCATTCCGTTAAGCGAAGCAGAAATAAATGAATTCCTTGAAGCTGCCATTGAAAAAGCCTTGGAAATTGAGATAAATTTTCTCGGTTACAGATCAGTAAGCGAGCTTTTTGCAGACCCAGAAGGAAAACTTGTGCGCCTCTCCGAGTTTGCGAGAGGTGATGCAAAACTGCGTAAGAGGTTATATTACCTTGCCCGCAACCATGGAGAAAAACATGGCATAAGGCAAATCTCCAAAAGATGGTATGTGCAAGATGGCAAGGAATGGAGGCAGATACTCTACTTCCTGCAACATCCATGGCGCTTTATGCTGAGGAGGTGGGCAAGATACTTCTCCATACCATACGGCATGTTAGCAAAGGCAGCACATGAAGGCAGGATAAAGGCTGTCAAAATCGGCAGCACTTGGTATGCTGACCCAATGAGCGTGTGGACATTCCTTGATAGACAAGGATTTGTGCCCACACTGGAAAAAATTATCATGGATGTCCTCAAGTTCTTTGAAGAAAACGCTTAGTAATGCCTCCAATATGGCTGAAGCTGGTGGCACAGATAGCTTTAGAACAAACTCGTGAAGCAATAAAGGACAGGTTCTAACCCTCTTTCAACTCAAGTCAGGTTTGCAGTGTTCCCATGTTTTGGTGCATGGTGGTGGTTTTTCTTTTCCATTACCAACTTTAATGGGGTTTCGAGCCCGTGAGCTTCCATGAGTTTAGTGTCGCTAAGAATAGCGGTGACATCGCCGTCAGCCACAATCATGCCTCCATCCATGACAATAACCCTTGTGCACAATTCAACAACACAGTCAAGATCATGTGTTGCAATCACCTTTGTGACATTTAAATCACGAAGCAAAGCAATGAGTGAACGTCTTGAGCGGGGGTCAAGATTGCTTGTTGGCTCGTCAAGCACTAATATGTCTGGGTGCATCGCAAGCACAGTTGCTATAGCGACTCTTTTTCTCTCACCAAGGCTAAGTTGGTGAGGTGGACGATGAGCTACGCCTTCCATGCCAACTTGCCTAAGTGCATGAATAGCTCTCTTTGTTGCTTCCTCTTGTGAACAGCCAATGTTAAGGGGACCAAATGCAACATCCTCAATAACTGTCGGCATAAAAAGTTGGTCATCTGGGTCTTGGAAGACGAGACCAACTCGCCTCCTTATACTTGGCAGGTTATTGCGGTTTACCTCCTCGCCAAATATGAACACCTTCCCGTCGCCATGCAGTATGCCGTTTAGGTGAAGTAACAGCGTTGTTTTACCAGCACCGTTTGGACCAATAATACCAACTGATTCACCAACACCTATGCGAAACGAAACATTAACGAGCGCCTGAGTGCCATCTGGATAACGGTAGCTTAACCCTTCAACAACTATAGCATCCACGGTCACATCAACCCTTTTCCCTTCCAACATGAATGCTCAAGCGGAAGAAGAGCGCAAGCAATGTTGCTCACTGAGATTCCGCACTACGCTTTTGCCTTAAAAGGAACCTCGCGATGATGTAACTTACCACTGCCACCGCTACCACACCAACCAGAGCCGAAATCACCCTGCCTAAAATGTCTGTGACAAGCGGGACGGTGTAATCTTGGAATGGAGCTTTAAACAAGGTTTTTTCAATCCCCTCAATTCCTGTTCTTGTCATAACCCACTCAAGCCCATCTGGTAGCTGTGAGGAAAACGGTGACAACAAAGCTGCTACAATTGCAATCAAAATGAGAGCATGCAATGGCTTTATGCGGCTCATCGCAGATCACCCTCTTAAGACTATCTCAGGACGAACACGCCTGACAAGCGATATCGCAACAATTGTTACGATAGCCTCACCGATACCGATAACAGCGTGAATGCCAGCCATAAGCGGTAAAGCGATGCTGAGCGCCACACTCCCAGAGAGCGATAGCTCAATGGCACACATTGAAGCTGGAATTACAACCGATAACCATGCTGCAACGCCTAATGCCATTGTATCTTTTTGCAACAACTTTTTAAACAACCTGAACAACAGAAAACCTCCCCACGCACCAATGAGAGCCATGTTGAATATGTTTGCACCAAGTGACAATATTCCGCCATCGCCAAAAAGTAATGCTTGCACGATGAGCACGATGCTCATAATAAGCACTGCTGCCTCAGGTCCAACGAGGACTGCTGAAAGCACCCCTCCAAGGACATGCCCGGATGTGCCACCAGCTATTGGGAAGTTGATCATTTGAGCTGCAAAGATGAAGGCAGCAATAACACCCACCGCTGGAACTTGCGCTTGATCAATACTGCCACGCATCCTGCGTCCTGCGATGAACAAACCGCAAATTGAAATAGCACCACAGCCAACCACTACAGGGATGCTCAGATAACCATCTGGGATATGCATAGCAGTCACCAACTTATCAAAAATGCTCTTTCACACTCATCCCGTAAGCATAACACAAAAAGCAAGTGAAAGTAACATGGCATGCTCATAACGATGCTGGCATGTTCAGTAGGGCGTTGGCTTGCTGAGGCGCTTATCCTCTTAGGGCGAGGATAAGTATAGATGCTGCAACAAAGAAGCAATAGAGTGCAAAACACCATAGCTTTCTCAAGCCCACAGCTTTCATAACGATGCAAATGGCAACATATCCAATTATGGCAGCTATTGTGCAACCGAGGAGGATATGCATGATGTTCACATCGGAGCCAAACGGCATCTCCTTCAGCTCATAGAGCCCTGCAGCGACAATAGCCGGTATTGAGACAAGGAACGCAAACCTTGCAGCATCGTCCCTTTTTAAGCCAACTACTAAGCCAGCAAAAATTGTCACACCAGAACGAGACAGCCCGGGCATAACGCCAAACCCTTGAGCACAGCCAATCAAAAAAGCCTTTGGTAGCGTCAACCTCTCACCACAACCATTTCGTGCCATCCTCTCGCCAACCAGCAACAACACCCCTGTTAGCGCCAACATGGCGCTAACAGCGTAAGTTGACCTCGTAGCTTCCTCAGCAAGCTTGTGCAGGAGTAAAGCGATTATGCCTGTTGGAACATTAGCGATGAGGATTAAGAGAAGCAAAAAGCGATTTCTGTCATGGATTGCACCTTTGTGCATCACTACTTCACTTTTGTCTTCACTATCGCCAGCATTCCCTACCTCACTTGCCTTTGGAAATAGCATGGCAGTGATATCGCTTCGGAAGTATGCTACGATTGAGATGAGCGTCCCAAAATGCAAGATGGCGTTGAAGGGTAGCATAGCGTTCTTTAAGGCTTCATCATTAGCCCAACCAAAAAGCTGTTCGATGAGGGCAAGGTGCCCAGAACTGCTAATTGGCAGGAACTCAGTAAGCCCTTGGACTACCGCCAGCAAAAGCACATGCAAAATTGACACTTCTACTCCACTGCCTCCGCATTTGGGCTGTATTAAAGCTTGGCTGGCTTCTACTCAAGCCCCTCACGATACATCCTAAACCAATCGCCAGCGTTCGTGCCATCTGGGTTTGAGAGGATGAGCACTCTTACCTTGCGTATCCCCCACCTCATCGCCTCCTCATAAGTATCAAAGCAAAGGTCAATTCTATTGCCCTTGATTGCCCCACCGGTGTCTGCAGCTATGGCATACCCATAGCCTTCAACATACAACCTTGTGCCAAGCTTTATGACCCTCGGGTCAACTGCCACGACACCTCTTCTTGCTCTCATACCGGTGGCAGTCAAGCCATTTGCATACTTGCCACAGCTTCTTGGACCTGGGTCGTATCCGGTGGCAATCATCGTCAGGACTTTGAAGCCAACGGGCATACCACGAGATGGCAATGTGCCCCTGTAAGCAAGCCTCGTTTGTGTGCGCCCAACGCCAACAGCGACTAAAGCTGGCTTTGGCTGGCTAATGATATTGCGTGAGAGCACCTTCCGAAGCGTCACCTTCCCATCCTTCCTGTAGACCCTGACAAGTAGCTCCGCTAAGCCAAACTTACCAGTATCAACCACCCTTGTTGTGCCATTTGGCAGTGAGCTGTCAAACTTGTAGAGAGTGATTGGCTTCAGCCACTCCCAGCACCTCTCTTCAGTTATCTGCACGCGCTCAACAACAATCTCCATCCCGTCTTTAAGCTTTGTTTTTGGTGGCGGTTTGACCCTGTCATATGGCGCTAAAACTACACCACATGCCTCAAGGGCATCCATAACGGTCTCCCCTGACAAAGCCACTGCCCGCCGCTCGCCATCAACTGTGATGTAGACCAATACGCCCTTTCCTGCTGTGTCCGTTTGAGGGAGGTTTTTTGTTTTGGTGGCTGATACTTCGGCTGTGTTTTGAATGGTTTCGCTTAAGGCAGGCTGTGGTGCTTCCTTTGTGTCATAGCAACTGTTACTTGTGTTCTTTGCGGCGAGCATCATGGAACACCACAACACAACCACAATTGGCAACCTGCTCGCCGCCCTCAAATGTATCACCCCCACCTTGCCATGCCAGCTTAACCACATCTCCTCACCAACCTGAAAAGAAGTCACTTACATGATAACGCGCTTTCGGCAAAATGTCCAATATTGAACTTATTTGACAAATTGAAGATGATCAGTATAAAAATGGGGCACAACACGAGTTGCCTCATAGCTGATGAACATATGGGCGAGGTGAATGAGGCATACTATGACAGGTGGGTGAATGGAGGCTATGGTGAAGGTCTCAGCGGGAAAAATGAGGACAGCTTCACTACTCCTTTTTAGCGGGCTTCTGATTCTCACATACAGTGTCGTCAGTCACCACGCAGAAGCTGACAAGCTTGTGGCGCTCACCTTTGATGATGGACCAGATCCAAGATGGACACCGTTAGTGCTTGAGGCGCTGAAACAATATAAAGTTCGTGCTACCTTCTTCATCATCGGCAAGCAGGCTGAATTATACCCAGAGCTTGTAAAGCGCATCTACTCTGAGGGTCATGAGCTTGGAAACCACACCTACTCGCACCCGAAGCACATGCAAAAGGAAAGCTTTGAAGAGCTCAGAAAAGAAATTGAGCGGTGCAACGAGGTTATAGAGCGCATAACCGGTGTTCGCCCAAAGCTGTTTCGCCCACCGATGGGCTTGCTGAACTACCTTATCCACACAGCAGCGCAAGTTGAGGGGCTCACAGTCGTTTACTGGACTGTATCAGCGGACCACCAGGACGCACCGACACCGCAAGCGATGGTAGAAAGGGTCATGCGCCTTATCCACCCTTTTGCGATAATCCTCATGCACGATGGGCGCACAAAGGAGAGATGGAAAGATGTTAAAGCTCTCCCGATGATAATTGAGGGCTTAAAGAAGCGCGGATACCAATTTGTGACCGTTTCAGAGCTACTTCACACAACTGGTGCACTCAGCTATTGAACAAAGCCACGGTCATGCCAAACGCAACTTTTCGCCTCTATCCTCAAGGAAGGCGTTCAATTCTTCTTTTGTCGGCAACGCTGGTATTACACCCATGCGTGTGCAAGTTAGTGCACCTGCTGCGTTTGCAATGCGTATGATTTGATGGATTTCCTCACCGGATAGCTCCTCAATGTGCTTACCAATCAGCTGAGCGAGCATTGCAGCCACAAAGCCATCGCCAGCGCCAAGCGGGTCAACCACATCAACCTCAAATGGCTCAACATTCATTGACACAGTGCCATTTGTGAACCATGCGCCATTTTCGCCCATAGTAACTACAACGAGCTTTGCACCCGCATCCAGTATCTTCTTTGCGCCCTCGTTGAAATCGGCTGTTGAAGTGACAAACTCCCACTCTTCCTCCGCAAGCTTGACCACATCAGCAAAGCGCATAGCGTGCCATATCATGCGCCTGCCCTCGTCATGGTCATCCCAAAGTGGTGGGCGCCAATTCGGGTCGTATGAAACAAGCAAGCCAAAGCTTTTCGCCAACTCAGCTGCATAGAGTGTGGCTTCGCGGCTCGGCGAATGGCTTAGGCTGACGGAGCCAAAGTGAAAGAGCTTTGCGTCCTTGATGTAGTCCTTATCAATGTCTTGTGGCGAAAGCATTTGGTCTGCCCCCGGGTTGCGGTAGAAGGAGATCTCTTTCCTCCCGTCACTCCTGTTGGCAACGAAGGCAAGCGTTGTCCTTGCGCTTTTATCAAACTTAAGATGCGCTACATCAACGCCCTCCCGTTCCACCACCTCCCTCAGGAAGTGACCAAACGGGTCATCTCCGACCTTCCCTATGAAACCGACGCTCACACCGAGCTTTGCTAACCCAACCGCAACATTCGCTGGTGCACCACCGGGAGCTTTCACAAACGACGGGCATTCACCGAGTGGCACATCAATGGTGAGGGAAACAAAGTCAATGAGCAACTCGCCTAATGTCACAGCCTCTGGCATGCCTTCTCACCCCCACATCTTGGTGAGCTATCACTCCCACAAAACCTGCAAAGCCATCGTAGCAAGCTTACAAAGAATGCGCCATTGAGCACATGAACTCCAAAAGATGACAGATAGAAGTAGTGCGGACTCCATAACCTGACGGGTATGAGCGGAAGCGATGCCACAACTATCCAAAGGAAGGGGAACGGTAATGCACTCCTCGCATGGCGCCATGATAACATGAGCAACACCGCAAAGAGACACATCTGCAAGAAGAGGTAAACCGTGCGCATCGTTAGGAGCGAATACGGAATAGCTATGAGCCACGTGGGCAGTTCAGAGACATACGGCAACAGGCGGATTGAAAGGATGTAAAGCTGTGTAGCAAACCTCTCTGGCTTCATAGCGAGCATTCCATGTTTGTGCATAGCTTCAGGCAAGGAAGAATGGTAAGCGAGAAGCCAGAAGAAGACAACAACTGCCATGAAGAAGATTGCTATAGCAGACCTTGATAAGTCAGGCTTGTGTTCGTTGTGCCAACCCGCAAGAACGCAGGTAAGCATGAGTAGCGGCAATACGCATGCTATTTCTTTTGCCCAAAGCGATATTACCGTCATAACGCATGCCAACATAAGCCACTTTGGATGCCCACAATAAGACCATTTCAACCCAAGCATCAGCGTAGCCATGACAAGCGGAACACATAACACATCAGGGCGAGTTGACATGAAAGTGAGGGTTACAACCGATGGTGCATACCAAACGAGCGCAAACGAAACCATCCCAGCAACAGCAACACTACCGTCACCCGTCACTGCCTCAATCAGGAGGGCAAATAAGAGTGTAGTGAGCACATGCAACAGCCAAGCTGTCAAAATGTATCCAGAGCGTCTATCACCCCAAAGCTTGTAATCAATGAGGAGCGAGATACTGGTTATGGGTCTGTAAAAACCGTTCTTGCCCACCCAATCCCCACAAAACCACCCCACAATATCATTCAATTTGCGCACGCTATGCAAGTTGGAAAACAAAAGCCACTCATCACCATAATGCCACTGCGGTATACCAACCCACACAAAGCGAAGGCTATGGCTAACCTTTGGTGAGGGCGTAAACTGCTTTGGTTGTGAAGTGAAGACGAAGTAAAGCTTCGGTGTGCTGAGGAGGAACGAGATAACCAAGAGCCTGTGCGGGAACTTTGAAGGGCAAAGGCATGCCATAAGCTTCAAAGTGGCGAGCGCAACACCTACGATAGGCGCGATAAGCATCTTATTGATGCGAGCTGAGTATGGCGATACATTGCTTCTCATTTCGTCTCCTGACGCGAATTTGCGCTATGAGAAAAGCTTTCATCCACGACGCTCAAGTTTCGGGCTTCTTGAGTAGCTCCCTCGCTTTAGGTGGCGTTATGATATCAACTCCAGTGTCAACAACCCTCGGTATTTTCTTGCCCTCAATCGCGTCTTTGAGGAGCTTAACAGCAAGATAACCCATCTTGTATGGGCGTTGCTCAATTATTGCTTGAACGACACCCTCAGCGCAAAACCTTATTGTATCAGGCATCGCATCAAAGCCCACTATCTTCACCTTTGAAGCTAACCCTCTTGACTCAACTGCCTGTGCAGCCCCCGGGGCACCAAACGCATTAACTCCAAATATGCCAGCCAAGTCACTATCGGCAGTAAGAGCATTTTCTGCTATGCTTAATGCGAGGACTTGATCACTTTGGCAAGCCTGCTCGGACACAATCTTAATCTTCGGATACTTGCTTATCACTTCCTTGAACCCAGCAACCCTTTCCATCAGGTTCTGCGCCCCCGGAACACCAGTTATGATTAGCACTTTGCCTTCCCCACCAAGCAACTTGACCATTTGCTCGCCAGCTATTCTTCCAGCCTTCCTGTTGTCAGTGCCAATATAGCAAAGCCTTTTGTCGGTGTTTGCATCGGAGTCAACGGTTATGACCGGGATGCCTTTTTGAACCGCCTTCTCAATGACTGGGACGAGCGCATCACCGTCACACGGTGAAATCCCAATCCCGTCAACGCCCCTGCTGATAAGGTTCTCAACTATCTCAACTTGCTTATCCACATCAACCTCGCTTGGAGGACCAATAAAATCAACCTGTATGCCGAGTTCCTTTTGTGCTTGCATCACACCTCTCTCACACTTAGCCCAATATTCACCGGTGCGAGCTTTTGGGACAATGGCAATTGATATGACTTTGCCTCCCTTTGAAGTTTCGCTAACTTTACTTCCTTCCCTTCGGCAGCACAAGAGAGAAACAAATGCGCCAAAGAGGAGAACTACAGCGAGTTTGCGAGGGCACATTCTTAGCATCATCCTTCCCTCCCTTCTTGCGGATGTGTTTCATCTCCTTCTCACGAGTCTATCAAACATCACTGCAAGGATGATTACACATCCGACTATTACCTGTTGCCAGAATGCCGAGACACGCAACAGCACTAACCCGTTGCGCAATATGGCTATCAACGCTGCACCAAAAAATGTCCCGATCACTGTCCCTCTACCACCTATCAAACTCGTCCCACCTATAACGACAGCAGCTATCGCATCAAGCTCCCACATCTGTCCATCAGTGGGGCGGACTGAGCGGACACGCCCACCAAGCAACACGCCAGAAAGTCCGGCAAGAAAACCACACATGCAATAGACGGAAAGCTTCACCAAAGCCACATTGACGCCACAGAGCCTCGCTGCTTCTTCATTACCACCAATTGCATAAACATATCGCCCAAAACGAGTGTGCGAAAGAATGATGTAACCAACGAGGACTACAAAACCAGCTATCAAGACTGGCATCGGCAAGCCACCGATTATCGGTAGAGCTAATTTTTCGCTGAGCAAGCCATCGCCGAGCCAGTGGAACAAATCAATGCCACGAGCCTGCAAGAGCGATATACTGAAGCCACCCGTGAACACGAGTGCCAAGCCCCTCGCTATGCTCATCATGCCAAGTGTAGCTATGAACGGTGGCAAGCGCACGAACGCCACAAGCGCACCGTTAATGAAACCGCAAAGAACTGCTACCAGTAATCCAATCGGCACACCTACTGCAAGCCCAAATCCATATGTGACAGCGATATACGCGAAAGTGCATTCACAAAGCGCCATCACAGAACCAACTGATAAGTCAATGCCACTGGTTATGATAACCATGGTCATCCCGACGCTTACGATGATGTTGAACGACATCTGTCTGAGGAGGTTCTGCCAGTTTTCAGCTGTGGCGAAGTTTGGTGCTATAGTAGCAAGGACTATGCATATTAAACCTGTAGCGACACCCGGACCAAACTGAGCCCACAGCTTCCACAACCATTCTCGCCACTTTTCAATTCCCACAATCGCTTCAGCCCTTCCCATCAGCTAAAGAGCTGGCTCAAGTATTTCAACTTGCGTTATTTCTCCAGCGAGCTCCTTGAACTGGAGTGCATCATGCTTGCTACCAACTATATCGCCATAATGCATCGGTATAGCTATGCGAGGTTTAAAAGCCTTGACTGAATTGGAAGCCTCTTTAGCATCCATAACATAGATACCGCTAACTGGCAATAGCGCAACATCAATTTCCTTCAGCTTCCCCATTTCGCCTATGTAATCGGTATCACCAGCGTGGTAAATCCTGACGCCACCGATGGTGATGACATACCCAACGCCACCTGCACCTACTGGGTGGTATGACTTGAGGACATTGTAGGCTGGAATAACTTCAACAGTGATTGAGCCAAGCTCATGTATCTGTCCGGCAGCCACTTCAAGTTTCTTTCCGGGCAACTCCGCAACCTTCTTCATGACTGCTCTTGGTCCGACTATAGTAGTGCGGTCCGAAGAGAGCACCATCAGTGAGGGCATATCACAATGGTCATAGTGCTCATGCGTTATGAAGATGAAATCAACTACGTCTTTGCTCCTAACACCATATGGGTCAATGTAAACAACAACGCCACCCCCAGCGATTTTGAAACCTGCATGCTTAAGCCACGTTATCTCAACTTCGCCTACATTTAAGCTCTTCATACCTCTCACCTCCAAAGCTACGAGTATTGCATACGGCGCTATTTGCAAATTCTACAACGCATTATGGGAACTTGCAATAGAGGGGCTATCTACCAAACGCGCTAAAATAATTGATGTGAGAACGGAGGTGCTCCAAGATGCAGCAACCAATCTTCTGCAGTGGATGTGGCAAGCTGATCACCCTCAGGGATGTAAAGCAAATCGGAATATGGATTCACACTAAGGGCGATGTTGGCTTAGTGATCAACTATATTTGCTCAAGCTGTAGACATAGTGAGAAGAAAGCTATCAAGACCGACATATGGCTTCCAATGCACGGCGATATGCTTGGCGAGATGACACCACACGAACGACAAAAGTTTGCACAAATGAAGCCGATAACATCGGATGAACTAATTGAGTTCTACCGTTACTTACGCAACCTACGTCGCCTACCTAAAACGAAACTCGGGGCAAAGCAAAAGAAAGCAAACAAAGGTTGCAACCACATACACTCACAACGCTCTTAAGGTTACACAACCTTATACTCCGTCCTGCGTTAGCAAAAGCTTACTCCATGTGGGTCGTGAAGATGTCTTGGTTTGCCCTCACTCGTATATCTTAGTGACTACCCCTGCACCTACTGTCTTTCCACCCTCTCGTATTGCGAAGCGCAGCCCCTCTTCAATAGCTATTGGGGCTATCAACTCAACATCAAATTCGGTGTTATCTCCCGGCATGACCATTTCAACGCCCTCTGGGAGAATGATTGTGCCAGTGACATCTGTAGTTCTAAAGTAGAACTGTGGACGATAACCTGTATGGAATGGAGTATGCCTTCCACCTTCCTCTCGGCTAAGGACATAAACCTGCGCCCTGAACTTCGTATGCGGTTTGATTGAGCCGGGAGCAGCAACAACATGCCCACGCCTTACAGCTTCTTTCTCAACACCGCGCAACAGCACGCCTATGTTGTCACCGGGGAGCGCTTGGTCAAGCGTCTTTCGGAACATCTCAATGCTTGTGCAAACTGTCTTTATGGGCTCGTAACTGAAACCAACTACTTCAACTTCATCACCGGGACGAAGTGTTCCTCTTTCAACCCTACCTGTTGCCACAGTCCCTCGCCCTGAGATGCTAAAGACATCCTCAACTGGCATCAAGAATGGCATATCAGCTGGGCGAACCGGCTGTGGTATGTGTTCGTCAACCGCCTCCATAAGCTTCCATATAGCACCACACCACTCGCATTCCTCTTTCCCACAACCACATTCAAGCACCTTTAAAGCACTGCCTGCAATCACAGGAACCTCATCGCCCGGAAAACCATACTTGGTCAACAACTCCCTAACCTCAAGCTCAACGAGCTCAATGAGCTCCTTATCAGGCATTTGATCAACCTTGTTCAAGAAGACAAGGATGTATGGAACGCCAACTTGCCTTGCCAGAAGGACGTGTTCCCTTGTTTGCGGCATTGGACCATCAGCAGCGCTGACAACCAGAATAGCTCCATCCATCTGTGCAGCACCTGTAATCATGTTCTTGATGTAGTCTGCGTGCCCGGGGCAATCTATGTGTGCGTAGTGTCGCTTCTCCGTCTCAAACTCAATGTGCGCTATCTGTATAGTCAAGCCACGAGCTTTTTCCTCTGGTGCTTTGTCTATCTCTTCATATTTGGTGAAGCGTGCCAAGCCTCGCTTTGATAGAACGAGTGTTATCGCTGATGTAAGTGTTGTTTTGCCGTGATCAACATGTCCTATTGTGCCTATGTTAACATGTGGCTTTGTTCGCTCAAACTTCGGACGAGCCATCTCACATCATCCCCCTTGCTTCTTAATTGTGACAGGTTGCGCAATCCATTATAGCAATGAAGTAATCCATCGTCAACCTGAATGCTTAGATATCGCTACCGCAGTATGACGCGTCAGTTTAGCAAAATTGGCTCCGCGGGCAGGACTCGAACCTGCGACCTGCGGGTTAACAGCCCGCCGCTCTGCCTGTTGAGCTACCGCGGAGCCTCTTAAGCTGTCCAAATAAGCTACATTGCAACTATTGCGGGAGGTGGAGCCCTGGCACCGACCTACTCTCGCGGTCCGTCTCCAGACCACTACCATTGGCGCTGGTGGGCTTAACTTCCGTGTTCGGAATGGGAACGGGTGTTTCCCCACCGCTATTGGCACCAGAGCCCCACCATCTTCTCAAATGCTCATCTCACAATTATAGCGCGCTCTGCCAATCATTACTCTTGGATGAAAGCCCAACACCTGCTATTTGAGAATTACACTTTGGGCATTTGCTATCCGTGATTATGTTGCGAGCAACATAATAACCAACGCGCCTTATCAACAGCTCACCACAGTTGTAGCAGTATGTGTTTTCCTCTTGTGGCACATTGCCTAAGTAAACATACTGCAAACCTTCTTCCTTACCTATCTCATAGGCTCGCAAAAGCTTCTCAATCGGCGTTGGTGGCAATGATGTCATCTTGTATGCCGGAAAGAAACGGCTTATGTGCCATGGTGTCTCCTTGCCAAGCTCATCAGCTATGAACTTCGCTATATCACGCAACTCCATCGGGTCATCGTTTATCGTGGGTATGATGAGCGTTGTAACTTCAACCCATATCCCAAATCGCTTCATGAGCTTCAAAGAGTTTAGGACTGGCTCAAGCCTTGCTCCCATATACCGACGATAAGTCTCATCCCTGAAAGCCTTGAGGTCAACATTGGCTGCATCAAGCAGATGATGATACTCGTTCAACATCTCTTCGGTCATATAGCCGTTTGTAACATAAACATTTGCGATGCCCTTCTCTCGCGCCAACTTTGATGTGTCGTAGGTGTATTCAAAGAAGACGGTTGGCTCAGTGTATGTGTAGGCGATGCTTTTGCAGTTGGTGCGCTGTGCAGCATTCACGATTCTCTCTGGAGATTTCTCCTCACCAAGGATGATATGTCTTTCCCTCGGCATCTGTGATATCTCCCAGTTCTGACACCATGGGCATCTGAAGTTGCATCCAGAAGTGGCTATTGAGTATGCTCCAGAACCAGGATAAAAGTGAAAGAGTGGCTTCTTCTCAATTGGGTCAACATGCTCAGCTATGAGCTGACCATAAACGAGCGAGTAAAGCTTACCACCTCTATTCTCACGCACATGGCATATCCCACGATTACCGTCAGAGATAACACAGCGATGCGCACACAAGTTGCACCTTACTTTCCCGTTTGAGAGCTTCTCATAGAGCATAGCCTCTCGCATGCCATATCACCAACCACTGAGTATGACTGCAACCGCGCCAATCTCAATTTTGGCTTCAACCTGTAGCGCTATATTCACAAGCTATAGCCTTGCACACCAATTATAATTGAGCATAAGAAAGCGATGTGGCAAGCAGTATGCAACACTGAAGAATGAAAAACGAAAGGCGGTGAGATAAAAATGATGGACCGTAGAACATTCATAAACACAACGGTTGGTATGATCGGAGCACTCCATATGTTAAGGTGGCAAACGCACTGTATCAGTGGAGAAGACTCACAATCACCGAAGCTCCTGTGTGGTGTCGTGCGTTTCAAAGAACGTTTCAGGATGGGCTGGCCGGGGACGGACTATGACACAGACGCTTACCAAAAGCAGTATTCGCAAGCACTCCTCAACACAGCCAACCAACTCAAAATGCAGGTCACAATACACCACACACCAATATCTGATGAAGCATCGGCTAAAGCATTCATTGAGCGCATGAAGAAAGAGAAACCAGATGGCGTCGTGCTAATCAACCTCACACGCTATCTGTGGAAGTTGATTGAGAGCATTTGCGATGTCGGTATCCCGACAATTGTCTTCTCGCCGATTGGAACATCGTTTGCGCCGCAAGCGTTAGGATGTGCAAACAAGCAGGGCGTCGTTGTGCTGTCAACGCTTGAGCAAAAAGCGTTCTTGCGACCACTCACAGCGATACGAACAGCATGGCAAATACGAAACAGCAGAATGCTCGTCATCAGGGGAAGTAAGCGTTATGAGGAGAAGCTAACCAAGTGGGGCACAACTTTGTTGTATGAACCTTGGGAGAGCTATCCAAAGGAGTTGGAAAAAACGCAACCAGACAGCAACGCAATAAGGATTGCCGAAGCATACAGGCAGGCTACAGCGAAGATGATTGAACCATCTTATGCTGACTTGATTGAAGCTGCCCGTGTATACATTGCATGCGAAAGGATGTTGAACGAAGCCAAAGCAAACGCAATCACTATGGATTGCTTACCACATGTCCCGGGACGCAAAACACCACCGCCATGTGTTGCGTGGTCACGCTTCCTTGATTCAGGCATACCAGCTGGATGTGAAGCTGACATATTTGCGACCCTGACGCTCATGCTCTCGCAATTCTTTCTTGGCAGACCGGGCTTCATGGGCAACCCAGTGGCTGAGACAGAAAACAATTGGCTCATCGTTGCCCATTGCACAGCACCAACAAGGTTAGTTGGTTCAAATGAAAAGAGATTCCGTTTCATCCTGAGGAGCCACGGTGAATCAGGTAGAGGTGTAGCTGTGCAAACTCTATTCCCAGAAAAGAAGCAAGTAACCATATTGCGCTTCTTGCGCGAGGATCAACTGCTTCTTGGTTCTGGAAGGATCGTTGCAAATGTGCCTCACCCACCAGCAGGTGGATGTAGGACGATGATTGCAATCGCACTTGATGAGCCAAAGGATATACACATGTTGCGAGACTTCCATCATCCAGTCGTTGTTGTCGGGGGCTTCATTCAGGACATCAAGATGTTCTGCCACCTATACGGGGTCACAGTAACACCTTTACAAAAGTCGTAGCAACCAATTGCGCTAAGGTCGGCATCAGCGTAACTTCGCGGAAGAAAGCAATGAAGCTGGAAGACGCAAAGCGAGGTTGAGAACGGTGCTTGAGCACGGTTTCTCAACTCTCCAGACAAAACCAAAAAGTGCAAAGGCGCATAAAAGGTTCTCAGCGTTGAAGAAACATTTGCTCATCCGCTTATGGCTAAAGTCGTTCTTGCAATCTATGGCTACAGCTTTCCTGTGAAAGTTCGTGCCCAAAGCCACTCAAGTAGCAAGTGTTGACAGGCGTGTTTTTTTGCTATACTTAATTGCGAAGGTGCAACCGGTCATGAGGCAAAGGACATTGAAAGGGAGGTGATGGAAAAAGGATATGTGATGAGGCGATGCATTTGATGCAATGAAGGATATGTGATGAGGCGATGCATTTGAAGCGCAAAAGAAAAAACTGCTCAAGGGGTGATGTGAAATGAAGAAGGCGTATAGGCGTTTTGGCTTCACACTCATTGAGCTGCTGGTGGTGATTGCTATAATCGCCATCTTGGCAGCGATTCTGTTCCCGGTGTTTGCGAGGGCAAGAGAGAAGGCGAGACAAGCAAGCTGTCTGTCAAATGTGAAACAGCTAAACATGGGTATCCAGATGTATCTGCAGGACTACGACGAGTTCTTCCCAATTAACACGCCTGTTCGTTGGTGGGGACTCGTTTACCCGTATGTCAAGAACTGGCAGATTTATGTTTGCCCTTCAATGCCAACTTACTCACGCGGCTATGGAACCAATGTTAACTATATCGGTTGGAGCTCATCAATTCACATAACAAGGCTACAATCACCTGCCTCATCGGCGGTAATCTGCGATGCAGCACAGTGTAGCAGTGCCAATGTAACTGGAAACTATGACCCAGAGACATGGGACCAATACCAAACTGGACCAACAGACTGGCAGTGGACGCCACCTGCAGGTTTGACTGGGAGCCCAGCTAATTACTACGGCTCAGATGATCAATGGGGAAACCGAAGTCGTCGTCCTGTTGGCAGGCATTTTAACGGTTTGAATATTGGGTATGCAGATGGGCACGCGAGGTGGCGCAGGATTAGAGATTTCCTTGGACCACTTCCGGGCGGCTGGCCATATGGCGACCCAAGAAACGAATGGGATGACAGATGATGAATGTGTAAGTGGGCGTAAGATTTAGCAAGCCAGAACGCTGTGGCTATTGTCTGTGGGCAATGGTGGCGGTGTGTCACTATTGCCTTGTTTTTATTGAGTCATTGGCAACGCAGAGATTTGTAACACAACAAGCCGAAATAGCCCTTTGATGTCACCTACCCTGCTTGAGTTAACAAAGGGCAAGCAAATGCATCGCAGGTAGTGCTTCGGTGTTCGGATAGTAAGGACGAAAACACGATGGTTATTCCGCTGCTGACTTACTTACTCTCGCAAATGCACTCCCTCAACGCGCCCGTTCACTTCCTTCGTCCTTTGGGTCAGCAATTCCCACGCTTCGTCTGTCTCTTTCACGAGCCCATAGTTGCTGTTTTCGCCATCAAATCGTCCTTGAGCGGGTTGGTCGCTCCACTGGAACCAGTGATAGCCGACGCAATAGGGCAGTTTCATTAACGCCGTTACATATCGCTCAAAGTTGTCAGCCCTGTCTTTTTGTGTGGGCACGGGTTTACCTGCACCTTTGGTATTGGGCAACCCAC
>Ga0197143_1001696_pt1 | contig 18063 bp, 20 predicted proteins | sample GBS70_MetaG_FD_148603 | JGI IMG/M metagenome (GOLD analysis project Ga0197143, IMG submission 148603) | Sediment microbial communities from Great Boiling Springs, Gerlach, Nevada, United States - GBS 70_MetaG | ecosystem: Environmental > Aquatic > Thermal springs > Hot (42-90C) > Sediment...
TTGAAGATAGGGCTATACTTCTTTATTTCAAGGGACCAAATTCTTACACCGGTGAAGATGTGATTGAACTTCAAATCCATGGAAATCCCGTTCTTGTTAGAAAGCTCATAGAGGTTTTAGTCCATAACGGGTGCAGGCTTGCTGAACCCGGAGAATTCACGAAGAGGGCTTTTCTAAACGGAAAGATGGACCTCATACAGGCAGAGGCAGTTGCGAGGTTAATTTCAGCAAAGTCGGAGAAGGCTTTGAAAGTAGCTTCGCGAATAAGGGGAGGTGAACTCAGTGAAAGAATTTTGGAGCTGAGAGAGAATCTTCTAAAACTCCTCGTCCTCGTAGAAGGCTCCATAGAATTTCCAGATGATGTGGAGGTGCCAGAGGAAGAAATAATAGAAGGTATGAAAAGGGTGAGAGAAGCAATAATGGATTTGATTGAGAAGGGAAAAGAGGGAAGAAAGATATTTGAGGGATACAAGGTTGTTATAATCGGGAAGCCGAATGTTGGGAAATCAACCCTTTTCAATAAGTTCCTTGGATTTGAAAGGGCAATTGTGAGCCCATATCCCGGAACAACCCGGGATTATATAGACTCTGTTATCTTTCTTGATGGAAAGGAGATGAGGTTTTATGATACAGCCGGTCTAAGAAATTCCTTTGAGCCTGTGGAGGAAAGAGGAATCAAAATTACAAACAGGCTTAAAGAAGAGGCTGATATCATTGTCCTTCTCTTTGACGGAAGCGAACCCCCTGCGGATGATGACCTGCATTTAATAAAAAGCATGAAAGAAAATTCAATCCCGGTCCTTAACAAAATTGATAAGGGTATAAACAAAGGATGGGAAAAAATGGACATAAATTTTCTGAAGATATCAGCCCTTACAGGTGAAGGGGTTGAAGAATTGAAAAAAGAAATTGTTAAAAGTTTTTCTGATGAAATAGGAGATGAAATTTTTGTCACAGAAATAAGGCACATAAAACTCCTTGAAGAAGCGGAAAAAGAACTGAAATCAGCACTGGAAACGCCCAAAAATCTTGAACTCCTCGCTGAATCCCTGAGGTTAGTTAACAAGAAGCTAGAGGAGCTCATCGGAATAACAACTGACGAAGTAATAGATGAAATATTCAAAAACTTCTGCGTAGGAAAATGAGCATTTTTATCTTCACATTTTTTATAACTGCTTTTCCCATCGTGATAGACCCTGGACATGGCGGTGCGGACTGTGGAATATGCCTTCAAAATTTTTCAGAAAAGGAAATAACTTTGAAACTCGCTAACCTTCTGAGGGATGAGTTGATTGAATTTGAAGTTTATCTTACGAGAGAAGGAGATTATTCGGTCTCACAGGATGAAAGGGCTGGATACGCAAATGGAAAGGGGGGGTTATTTATAAGTCTCCATATAAATTCCTCTTTTTCAAACTTCCTTTCAGGAACAGTCATCTACATACCATCTGTCTCACCTCAGAATTGTGAAAGCATCCCGCTTATATCATGGGAAATGGCGAATGCCTGCGCAATAGAGGAAACAGAGAAGCTTGCCCTCTCTGTAAAGAATGAAATGTCCGGTTTTAGAAATGTGATTATTGAAAGGACAAATCTATTTGTCCTTATGGGCTTGAAAGTTCCCGGTATCCTTGTGGAGGTCGGATTTTATGAGGAAAAGGGAACAATTCTTTCTGAAATTTTTATGAGGGATTTTATTAAGAATCTTGGATATGGTATAAAAAGATACATAAATGAGAGAGAGAAAAAATAACGAAATAAGAAAACCTGTCATAAAAGTAGGAGTTCAAAGATATGCAGAGGGCTCGGTTCTTATTGAAATGGGAAACACCTCAGTTATATGTTCTGCCACCGTTGACCTCGCAAATGTTCCTTCATTTTTAAAAGGCTCTGGGAGCGGATGGATAACTGCAGAGTATTCAATGCTTCCGAGGGCAACAAAGGAAAGAAACGCGAGGGAAAGGGGAAAAGTTAGCGGAAGGAGCCAGGAGATTCAAAGGTTCATAGGAAGAAGTTTGAGAGCGGGATTTGACCTCTCAAAAATTGGAGAGATGACAATAATTGTGGATTGTGATGTTTTGAACGCAGACGGTGGAACAAGAACTGCGTCTGTAAATGGTGGATTTATAGCAGTTGCTATTGCGATCTCAAAACTCCTTGAAAAGGAAATTATAAAGGAAAATCCTCTTACAGGATTTATAGGAGCGATAAGTGTAGGAATAGTAAATGGCACACTTCTACTTGACCTTGATTCCGAAGAAGACTCAATCGCAGAGGTGGACATGAATGTTGTCATGCGCTCTGATGGCAGATTTGTAGAAGTTCAGGGGACCGGAGAGAAGGGGACATTTTCAAGAGAACTTCTTTCAGATATGCTTGACTTAGCGGAAAAGGGAATAAAAGAAATTTTTGAGGTTCAAAGAGAGGTCCTTCAAAAAGAGGGAGTTTTTATTTGGAAATAAAAAGAATCTGTATCGCCACAAAAAATAAGGGTAAGCTTGAAGAATACAGGGCTTTCTTTATGAAGGAAAACCTGACCGTTGAAATCGTTCCATACAACGATGATATTCCCGAGGATGTAGAAAAAGGTGAGACATTCTATGAAAACGCGATAAACAAGGCAATTTTTGTCTCTAATTCAACAGGGCTCCCATCGCTTGCTGATGATTCAGGACTTATCGTGCATGCCCTTAATGGAGAACCTGGAATTAAATCAAAGAGGTGGATGGGGATAGAGGACGATACGGAAAGGAACAGATTTTTATTAAAAAAAATGAACGGAATAAAATGGGAAGAGAGGAAGGCTACTTTTGTGTGTGTAATTGCCTTTGTCCTTCCCCAGGGCTTAGGGTTTTTTGTTAAAGGGGAGGCAAATGGATATATTCTTCAAGAGATGAAGGGAAAGAACGGCTTCGGTTATGACCCCCTTTTCTTTTATCCACCATCAGGAAAAACCTTTGCGGAGATGAGTATGGAGGAAAAGAATTCAGTAAGCCATAGGGCTGCAGCATTCAAAAAATTTGCCCTTTCCTTTTCAGCAATGAAGAAAATTCTTGAATGAAAGGGTTTATACTTGCCTCAATAATTCTGGTTTTATTTTCCATTCTTATACCAGTCTTTTTAATTCACGAAAAAAGGACGCTTCCAGAAAAAGTGGAAGTATTCATTGAAAAAGGAAGAACCTGTTCTTATGTGTTGAACGAGCTTCAAAAGAATAATCTCATAAAACACAGATTTATCCTTTATCTTTTTCTTAAAATTTCCGGAAAATCAAGAAACTTGAAAGCCGGGGAATACGAGTTTAAAGATGAAATATCTGATGTTGAGGTGCTCAAAAAAATTTTAAAAGGAGAGGTGAAAAAATATGCAATAACTATTCCGGAGGGCTCGAATATCTATCAGATTGCAAAAATTGTTGGCAATGTATGTCCTCATGAGGACTTTCTTTCTCGGGCGATGTCATCAGATATTGCTCGGAAATATGGAATCAATTCCTCTTCCCTTGAAGGGTTTTTATTTCCAGATACCTATTTTTTTGAAAAATCTGAGAATTGTGAAAGGGTGGTTGATACAATGGTAAAAAAATTTTTCAAGGAATGGAATCCTGATTTTGAAAAAAGGGTTATAGAACTCGGCATGAGTATGGAAGAAGCTATAATCCTTGCCTCAATAATAGAAAAGGAAACAAAGGTTAAGGAAGAGGCACCACTTATTTCAGCAGTTTTTCACAACAGGATAAAGAAAAATATGTTTCTTCAGGCTGACCCAACTGTTATATATGGGCTCCTTCCCGATTTTGATGGGAACCTCAAAAAAGAACACCTGAATACTCCCGGTCCATACAACACTTATAAAAGAAAGGGGCTTCCCCCTACCCCAATCTGCAGTCCCGGAAGAAATGCCATTTATTCAGCCCTTTACCCCGCGGATGTTCCATATCTTTATTTTGTATCAAAAAACGATGGGACCCATGTTTTTACAACAAGTCTAAAGGAGCACAATTACTATGTTGAGATTTATCAAAAAAGGAATTATAAGCCTCCTCCAATTAAGAAATAGAGCCGTGCAGGAATAAAAATATTGAAATTCCTGTATTATAAAGCACAGTTCTAAATCCAGAACTAATTGACTTTTGTTTTTTAAAGTGGGATAATAAAAAAAAATAAGGAGGTGATGAAATGAAGAAGTGGATAGGAGTAGTGATGATAGGGCTTCTTATAGGAGCCTGTGCAAAGGAAGAAGGTGGTGGTGGTGGTGGAGGAGGATTGACTGACCAGCAGAAGCAGGAGATAGCAAATGAGAAAATAGAACTCTCATTGGATGTAGCAGAAGGAATGACGGAAATGGCGTTTGGCGCAATTGAACTGGCTACTATTTTGGAAGTATTTTCACAGGGTGCGCCCCTAAAAGCCCAGCAGGCTTCACAATGCCCTCAATTTGATTTTTCACTTGAGGGTGATTGCAAATCACAGGCTGGATGCGATGTAGAAGTAGTTCTTGACTGGGGAGATGGATGCGTGGATGAGGGTATATTAAGAAAAGGAAAAATTACGATTTCGGGTCATATAACTTCAACCTCTCTAAATGCAACAGCAGAGTTTGAGAACTTTGAGGAAGAGGGGATTAAGATCACTTCCGGCAAATTAAGTCTTGACCTTCAAAAAACAGCCGAAGGATGGGATGCAGAGATTGAAGCAGAAAAAATAAAGGGAGTTAACTATTCTGCCGATTTCACACTTGCTATTTCTTCTGATGTGAGAGGAACCGAAGAAGACGACTCTGACGACTTAATCACTATAAATGGAAATGGGAAGTTTTCTTCTGACGAGGGTTCATTTTCCATTACCTTTAATAATGTAACGCAGGACAATCAGGAGTGTGATGAGCATCCGATTTCAGGAAGTGTAGAGATAGAAATAGATTCCGAAGAGGCAGAGGGAACTATAAAGTTCACATTCCATGAGGTATGTGATGGAAAGATTGATGTCGAGGCTGACCTGAAAATTGATGGAAGCAGTGTAAAGGTTAATACCACCGTCACAATAGAAGAATAGTTTAATAACTTTTAAGGAGGGGAGGAGATTTCATTTATTCCCTTGAAGGGAAAGGAGAAGAAATGTCTTTGAAGGAAAGAATTGAAGAGGATTTGAAGAAAGGGATGATGGAAAAGAACGAACCGGCTGTAAGGGCTTTGAGGATGCTCAAGACAGCCATCAGACATGCGGAAGTAGAAAAGGGAAACCCTCTCTCAGACGGAGATGTAATAGCAGTTATAAGAAAGCTTATAAGGCAGAGGAAGGAATCAATAGAGGCTTTTGAAAAAGGTGGAAGGAATGACCTTGCAGAAAAGGAGAAAGAGGAGATAAAAGTCCTTGAAAGCTATGCTCCCCCGGAAATGGGAGATGAGGAGATTGAAAATTTCATAAGAGAAATTATAAACAAAATCGGGGCATCTTCTCCATCTGATATAGGAAAAGTAATGAAAGAAGCAATGAAGGACCTAAAGGGAAAGGCGGATGGGAGCAGGGTAAAAGAGATAGCAGAAAAAGTTCTTTCAAAAAAGGAATAGAATGTGAAGCTCAAAGATTTTTACAGAACTGCTATTGAACTGGGAATGGAAAAGGACCCGAGGGGGAAGGATGAGATAAAAAGGATTCTGGACGAAGCAAAGGCAGAGTTTGAAAAACTTGATGGTAAAGAGAAGGAGATTTTTGATAAAGAAAGGCTTGAAAATCCATATCCGGATACGAGAATTCTTTGCGGAAACGGAGATGAAGAAATTCATTCCATCATGGTTGGTATTGACATTGAAGCTCCTGAACTCCTCCTCGTAGACAGATTAAGAGAAAGGGGAAAAAAGATAGATGCGGCAGTGGCTCATCATCCGGAGGGAATAGCATACGCAAGACTCGGAGATGTTATGATGATGCATGCGGATATAGCAGCAAAACTTGGAGTTCCCATAAATGTGGCTGAAAAGTTCACCATAAAGAGAATTAAAGAAGTTGAAAGAAGGCTTATGCCCATGAACCACCAAAGAGCAATTGACATGGCAAGGCTCCTTAACATTCCATTCATGAACATACACACCCCTGCTGATAACTTTGTGGTCTCTTTCCTGGAAGAGACATTTAATAAAGAAAAGCCAAGAACCTTAAAGGATATAATTGATATACTTCTTGAGATTCCCGAATATAAAATCTCTGCAGAAAAGGGGGCTCCCCCTAATATATTGATAGGAACAAAAAAAGACAGGGCAGGAAATGTCTTTGTTGACATGACCGGAGGAACAGAGGGAAGTAAAGAGATCTTTGAAAAACTTTCGGCAGCAGGAGTTGGAACTATAGTTGCCATGCACATGAGCGATGAACATTTTAAGGAAATAGAGAAGCATAACATGAACCTTATTATAGCAGGTCATATAAGCAGTGACTCCCTGGGGCTTAACCTTTTGCTTGATACCATAAGAAAAAAAGAGGAGATTGAAGTAACCCCTGTTTCAGGCTTCATAAGGGTTGAAAGAAACCTGTAAATAGGTTAGGATGTCTAAACTATTAACCTTAAAAAAACCTTGAAGGGTGGAGATTTTTTAAAAGAGATATTGTTGAGAGCAAATATAGTTGAGGTTCTCTCAGACTATATAAGCATTAAGAGGAGGGGAAAAAACTATGTAGCCCTTTGCCCTTTTCACTATGAAAAAAAGCCATCATTTACAGTTAGTCCTGATAAAGGTTTGTATTACTGCTTCGGATGCGGAAAGGGAGGAAATGTTATAAGGTTTCTTCAGGACTACAGGGGGCTTGATTTCAAAGAAGCAGTGGTTGAGCTTGCGGAAAGGTATGGAATGGAAGTTCCCCCATCTTTTATGTCTTCTGAACTTAAAACAAAAAAAGAAGAAAAGAATAGGCTCTTTGAAATAAACGAGGAAGCGGAGAGGCACTGGGCAAAAAACCTTTATTCCGCAGAAGGCATCCAGGCAATGGAATACTTGAAAAACCGGGAGTTGAACGACATTGACATAAAGACATGGAGATTAGGATATGCGAAAAAAACAGAAAACAGCCTCTTAAATTACCTTCTATCAAAGGGATTTAATGAAGAAGAAATTTTAAAAGCGGGGCTTGCAACGAAATACGATTCATCAATAAAAGACCTGTTCAGAGACAGGATAATCTTTCCAATAATGGATGAAAAAAATAGGGTCCTTGGATTTGCCGGAAGGTCTCTTCACGGTGAAGAACCAAAATATCTCAATTCCCCTGAAACCCCGGTTTATAAAAAAACATGGACATTGTATGGAATTAATAGAGCGTGGGAAGAAATAAAGAGAGAGGGATACGCAGTGGTGGTAGAAGGATATATGGATGTTATAGGTATGCACAAAAACGGAATAAAAAATGTAGTTGCAACCTCCGGCACAGCTCTTACAGAACAACACCTGAGGATTCTAAAGAAACTAACTGAAAAAATTGTTCTAATGTTTGATGGAGATGAGGGAGGAAAAAATGCCATGTTCAGAGCAATAGAAACATTTTTGAAAACAGACCTCATTCCATTCTGCGTCCTTTTGCCGGATGGATACGACCCCGACGATTTTATTAAAGAAAAAGGAACGGAGACGGTCAAATCTCTTCTTTCTTCTCCAAAAGACCTCATTGAGCTTTATATAGAGGAAATGGCAAAAAATATTACTGATATCAGAACAAAAAGGAGGAGGATCGAAGAGGTTCTGTCCATTTTGAAAATAGAGAATCCAATTGAAAGGGAACATTATATAGATATATTGAGGGAAAAATTTTCAATATCAAAGGTCCTTTTGAAAGAGATAGAGATGGAAGGAGAAAGAACAAATTTGACACCTCCTGCGGGTGGCGACAAAATTTCGCCCGTAGAGTCAAGGCTTCTCAAAGTTCTTATAAAATCCAGAGAAAAGTGCAGCGAAGAAGAAATTCTGGAGTGCCTTGACGGGCTCTCTGATGGCACAAAAATTTTTATCCAGTCATTAATAAATGGCTTTTCATTTGATGAATGTATTCAAAACCTTTTGGAGAGCGGGCATGACCCCTCACCATATATCTCAATTATAATGGATGAAACCCCTGTATACGGCGATGAGTCTGAAATATTCAGAAATTGCCTCAGGAGTATAAGAAGAAAAAGGATAGAAGAAGAAACGAGAAGACTTCAGGAAGAGATAGAAAAGTGTGGAAAGGATGTCCCCTCTGATTTAATAAAGAAAAAGGAGGAACTAATAAAAAGTTTAAAAATAATTAAAATAAAAGGAGGAAAATAGAATGAGTGGAACGAAGGATTTAAACCAGGAGGTAAAAAGGTTAATTGAGCTCGGTAAACAGAAGGGCTATTTAACCATTGATGACCTTGCTCCTCTTATAAACGGGGATTCCTTTTCTACATCCAGGATAGACAGTGTCCTCAGCATATTTGAAGAGATGGATATAGGAGTAATTGACACAAGAAGAAAAAGAAAGATAAAAAAGAAAAAAGAAGAAAACGATTGGGAGAGTTACGGGGGAGACCCTGTTCGCCTCTACCTCAAAGAGATGGGAAAACTTGAACTTCTCACCAGGGAAGGAGAGGTGGAACTGGCAAAAAAAATTGAGGAAGGAAAGACCGAAATCGTTAAAGCGATAATAGACCTACCATTATCTCTTAAATATGTCCTTTCCCACATAGAAAAGATAGAAAAGGATGAATTCGTTTTGAAGGAGATGATAAGCGATTATGAGGAGGAACTTGAAGAAAAGACAGGAGACATAATTTCAAAACTTAAAGAATTGAGCTCTCTTTTGCGAAAAAAAGAAAAAATTTTGGGGTCAGGCGGTGTAAAAATTAAAGAGGAAACCAAAAAAGGAATTACAAAAATTGACGAAAAAATAATAGAAATAATGAAAAGGTTAAGTTTTTCTGCCAGCTTCCTCACAGGGATAAAAAATGAAATAAAAAAGGAAATGGATGAAATGAAAAAGGTTCAGGACAAGATTAAAAAGATAGAAACGAAGTTCAGAAAGAAATTACCGGAAATAAAGAAAATTATCTCGGAGATTGAAAATAGCAAATTTAAAAATACACAGGCAGGCAGACTCCTTGGTATTAAGTTTGATGATGTAAAAAAGTTGAAAGATGAAATTTTAGAGCTTCAGAAAAATATGAGAGAAATAGAAAAAAGGGCGGGAGCGCCCTATGAAGTTTTTTGTTCCTCCCTGGAAAGGTTTGAAAAGGGAGAAACAATTGCAAAGGCTGCCAAGGACCAGCTTGTAAAAGCTAATCTTCGTCTTGTCGTCAGCATAGCCAAAAAGTATATTGGAAGGGGACTTTCCTTCCTTGACCTCATTCAGGAAGGAAACATAGGGCTTATGAAAGCGGTTGACAAGTTTGAGTATCAGAGGGGATATAAGTTCAGCACCTACGCCACATGGTGGATAAGACAGGCTATAACAAGGGCGATCGCTGATCAGGCCCGAACAATAAGGATTCCTGTTCACATGATTGAAACAATAAATAAACTCGTAAAGGTTTCCGGACTCCTTGTTCAAGAAATTGGAAGGGAACCTACTCCCGAAGAGCTTGCTGAGAGAATGGGAATTCCCGTTGAAAAGGTTAGAAAAATTTTAAGAATAGCAAAAGAGCCTATTTCTCTTGAGATGCCTATAGGCGATGATGAAGATAGTATACTCGGAGATTTTATTGAGGACCAGAAAACGCCATCTCCTGTAGATTCAATGGTTCAGACAAGTTTAAAAGAGCAGGTAAGAAAGGCTCTTGCTACGCTCACCCCAAGAGAAGAAAAGGTTATAAGGATGAGGTTTGGAATAGAGGAGAAATCTGATTACACCCTTGAAGAAGTGGGTCAGGATTTCGATGTCACAAGAGAAAGAATAAGACAGATAGAAGCAAAGGCTTTGAGAAAGTTGAGACAGCCAAACAGAGCTAAATATCTTAAACCTTTTATTGAATAACCCGATGAATGGCTAAAGAAAGGCAAAAACTTGCATATATTTATTTTTGGTGTAATAATAAAATAATAATGGGGCCCATAGCTCAATTGGCAGAGCTGTCGGCTCATAACCGACAGGTTCCTGGTTCAAGTCCAGGTGGGCCCAGATGAAAGGTATGGCGAGAGACGATATAGTTTTGCCGTTTTTAATTTTTATCTTCATGCAGGAAAGAGAAAAATTGTATTATGAATTTTAGAGAAGAGCTTTACAAGCTTTTAAAGCTTCAAAAATTTGATCTAGAGCTTGATGACCTTACTAAAAAGAGATTATCCTTAGAAGAGGAATTAAAGGGGTATGAAATTCTCCTTAAAGAGAAGCTGGAGAGAAGAAATGAGCTTCAGAAAATAATAAATGAAAAGAATGAAATTCAAAAACAAAAAGAAGAGGAATTGAGAAAAGAACAGGAGGCAGTTAGGAAATGGGAGGCGAGGCTTAAGGATATAAAAAAGCACAGGGAATATCAAGCCCTACATTTAGAGATACAGGAAGCTAAGAGGGCGAACGAAAAACTACAGGAAGAAATTATTGAACTCATAGGAGAGATAGATGGCTTTAAAAATCAGATTTCACAGGTGGAAAAGGAAATATCAGAAATAGAAGAAAAAATAGCAAAGACGAAAAACACAGCGCAAGGAGAGCTTTCAAAAATAATGAACAGATATGCAAATTTGAAAAAAGAAAGGGAGGAATTTGCCAGGACAATTGACAAAATTGTTCTTGGAAAGTATCAACTCATAAGGACAAGAAAAGGAAATGTATGTATCGTTGAGGCAAAGGATGGGGTCTGCCTTGGATGTTATGTAAGCTTACCTCCTCAGCTTTACAATGATGTCCTCAAAATGAAGGAAATCATAATCTGTCCGAGATGCCAGAGGATTCTTTACTATAAAGATGAAGAAATGGAGCAATAAAAGAATTTTGATTGTTGATGATTCAAAAGTTGTGCATGCCCTAATAACCCAGTTTATAAGCGCCAGATACCCTGAAATTAAGTGCGTGTCCGTTTATAATGGGGAGGAGGCATTAAACTTTCTCCAGAAAGGTGAAGACTTTGTCCTTGCGTTTCTGGATATAATGATGCCTGTGATGGACGGAATAGAATTTCTGAGGCATATAAAAGAAATGGGTATAAACCTTTCCTTTCCAATTGTAGTGTGCTCGGAAGCAGAGGATTCTCTTATAGAAAAAGCACTTTCTATGGGTGCAAAAGATAGATTGAAAAAACCTTTCAAAAATATAGACCTTTATGAAATAATTGAAAAATATGTGAAAGCATGAGGTAAGAAGTATAAAGTGGGGAAGAGCGTCGTTTTTCCGCACCTTTCCATTTGCAAAATTATAATTGAAAAAAGGTAAATTGAAGCCTTGATTTAAAAATTCAAGGGTATTAAATTGTTATCATGCAAAAGAGAAGAAAAGAAATGTCAACAGTAAAAGGGCTTGTGTGCAGGGAATGTGGAAGACCGTATCCCATCAAACCAATTCATATATGTGAATATTGCTTTGGTCCTCTTGAGGTTCAATACGATTACGAAAAAATCGGTAAAATTCTTACAAAAAGCACAATAGAAAAAAGACCACCTAATATGTGGAGATACAGAGAACTCCTTCCAATAGATGGACCTCCATCAGTTGGATACGAAGTTGGATTCACTCCATTGATAAAAGCTAAGAACCTCGCTGAAAGATTGGGGGTGAAAGAGGTCTATATAAAAGATGATGCAGTAAATTACCCAACCCTCTCCTTCAAAGACAGGGTTGTCTCTGTAGCCATATCAAAGGCGAAGGAATTTAATTTCAGCGTGGTAGCATGTGCGTCAACCGGAAACCTTGCAAATTCGGTCGCCGCTCTCGCAGCAAAGGCAGGATATGAGAGCTACATATTTATACCCTGTGACCTTGAGACATCAAAAATAATTGGAACAACTGTATACGGAGCCCACCTCATAGGAATAAAGGGTAATTACGACAGGGTAAACAGGCTGTGCAGCGAAATAGCGGGAAGGTATAACTGGGCTTTTGTAAACATAAACATAAGACCCTTTTATTCTGAGGGTTCAAAGACATTTGCCTTTGAGATAGCAGAACAGCTCGGATGGCGCGTTCCCGACCATATAGTTGTTCCAATGGCAGGAGGTTCTCTTATAACAAAAATATGGAAGGCATTTAAGGAATTTGAAAAATTAGGATTTGTGGAGAAGGTGACAACAAGGGTTCACGGAGCTCAAGCAGCAGGATGTGCTCCCATTGTTGAAGCAGTGAAAGAAGGACTTGAACTTTTCAGACCCGTTCAGAATCCGAAAACAATTGCAAAGTCCCTTGCGATTGGAAATCCGGCAGATGGTTATTATGCAACAAAAGCCATAAGGGAAAGTGGAGGGTGGGCAGAGGATGCTACTGACGAAGAAATTGTTGAAGGGATAAGACTTCTCGCGGAAACAGAAGGTATATTCACTGAAACAGCAGGAGGGGTTGTTATAGCTGCTACCTTGAAACTTGTAAAAAGCGGAAGAATAAAGAGCGATGAAACGCTGGTCGTTTCAATCACTGGAAATGGATTGAAAACACAGGAAGTTCTCACAGCCAGACTTGTGGAGTTCCCTGTTATTGAACCTAAAATATCCGAATTTGATGAACTCATGCAGAACTCTGGAAAATGAAGCAAGTTCTTCCAGAGGTTTTTCCCCAAAGACCTTTTTTAAAAATTGTTAAAAAATACTGTGGAAGGACAATTCTTAAACATATAGGAAATACCCCTCTTATACCCTTAAAAAAAATTTTTAAGAAGAAAGGGATTTCAATTTATGCAAAGATGGAGGGACAAAACCCGGGCGGTTCAGTAAAAGACAGACCCGCTCTCTATATGCTTATTGAGGGTATACATCACAAAAAACTTACAAAGGACAAAATAATAATTGAGGCTACATCAGGAAACACTGGAATTGCAATAGCAATGATTGCTTCGGTATTAGGATACAGGGTGAGGCTTTATCTTCCTTCAAACGCTTCAGAAGAAAGAAAAAGAATTATGAGGGTTTATAATGCAGAGGTCATACTTACGGACCCCCTTGAGGGGACAGACGGAGCAATAAAGGCAGTAGATGAGATAATGGCAGAATGCCCTGAAAAATTTTTTCGCCCGGATCAGTACAACAATCCATATAATCCCCTCTCCCACTATGAAACCACTGCTCCTGAAATAATAAGGCAAACAAGGGGAAAAATTACCCACTTCGTAGCAGGTATAGGAACAAGCGGAACGCTCATGGGAACAGGGAAAAGGCTCAAGGAGTTTAACCCTTCAATAAAACTTATTGCAGTTGAACCAAACTGTCCACTTCACGGTCTTGAAGGATTGAAACATATGGCTACATCTATTATTCCGGGAATTTATACTCCTGATTTTCCTGACAAAACAATAAAGGTAGATACGGAAGAAGCATTTGAGATGGTAAGAAGGCTGGCGAGAGAAGAAGGACTATTTGTAGGAGCTTCATCGGGTGCAGCTATGGTTGCAACTATTAAGGTATCTGCGGAAATAGAATCAGGCTGTATTGTGGTTATCTTTCCGGATGGGGGGGACAAATACCTTTCAACGAGGATGTTTTCCGATATATTTTGAAGGTTTATATAGAGAAAGAAGCCTTTGATAAAATGATGGAACACTTGAAAAGCACATACCCTGAAGAAGGATGTGGATTTCTCATTGGAAAAGGAGACACAATTTACGCCATTTTGCCCGCTGAAAATAAATCAAAAGCCGATAAAAGAAGAGGGTATGAAATCTCTCCAGAGGATTTTATAAAGGCTGAAAAATTTGCAAGAAGTAATGAATTGGAAGTTTTAGGATTCTATCATTCCCATCCTGATGCAGGATTATATTTTTCAAAAAGGGATGAGGAAGATGCATGGGAGGGATATTTTTATATTGTCTTCTCTATAAATAAGGAAGGAAAAGGGGAATGTGGATGTTGGATTAAAAGAGAAAATGTGGTAGAAAAAATTGAATTTGAGATAAAAGGAGGAGAAGATGGCTATAAAAGTTAGAATACCTACTCCCTTGAGGGGGTTATGCGAAGGAAAGGAAATAGTGGAAGTAGAAGGAAAAAACTTGCTGGAAGCACTGAAAGACCTTGAGGCAAAATATCCGGGCTTTAAAGAGAGGCTTTTTGACACAAATGGTGAACTCAGAAGGTTTGTAAACATATTCGTGAATGAAGAGGACATTCGGTTTCTGAACGGCCTTGATACGCCTCTTAAAAATGGGGACGAGGTCTCAATAATTCCTGCGATTGCAGGTGGTAAAAATAAAATTTTGAGATTATACCTTACCTATCCCCATCATCTCATAAAAGAACCCATAATTTACCAGCTTGGAAAAAAGTTTAAGGTTGTCCCAAATGTAAGAAGTGCCTCAGTAAAAGGTGATATAGGGCTTGTTGCTCTTGAACTCTCAGGTTCGGAAAAGGAGCTGGAAAAAGCCCTCAAATGGCTGGAAAAAATCGGAATAAAAGTAGAGCCAATTGAACAGGATATAATAGAAGGATAACATGGCACAACTCTCTTTATCAGAGAAAGAAAGGTATTCAAGACAGATTTTAATATTTGGTGAAGAGGGGCAGGAAAAACTGAAGAAGTCAAGAGTAACAGTTGCGGGCGTGGGTGGTCTCGGGTGTCCGGCTGCTATGTATCTCGCTTTTCATGGGATAGGAAAAATAAGAATTATTGATAAGGATGTAGTTGAGGTATCAAATCTGAACAGGCAGGTCCTTCACTGGGAGAAAGACATAAAAAAACCCAAGGTTGAGTCGGCATACGAAAAGTTGAGGGAAATAAACAGGGATGTGGAAGTAGAAAAATTTGTGGTTGAGATAAACGAAAAAAATGTTGTGGAACTCCTTGAGGGCTCTGATGCGGTGATAGATGCTATGGATAATTTTCCAACCAGATTTATACTCAACGAAGCTGCGATTGAACTGGGAATACCATTTTTTCACGGCTCAATCTATGGGCTTGAAGGAAGAGTCATGACAATAATTCCTGGTAAAAGTGCTTGCCTGAGATGCCTTTTTTCTGAATCTCCTCCGAAGGAGGTATTCCCGGTTCTTGGAACAACTCCAGGAGTGATTGCCATGATTCAGGTTACAGAGGTGATAAAATATCTTACAGGAGTGGGAAAACTTTTAGAAAACAGGTATCTCATCTACGATGGAGAAAATATGAGTTTTAGAGAAATAAAAGTGAGAAAGAATCCGGAATGTCCTGTATGCGGAAAAAAATGAAAAAAAATTTTGAACCTTCTATTTTGAGATACCCGAATGAGGAAAAACTTTTAAGATATTTGCTTTCCATCTATGGATTGAAGAAAGCGGTAAACATTTTCATAAAAATTTTTTCTTCTTTATTTGAAGGATTCCTTCTCGGCGAATCTGTTAAGGCAACTGATAAAAATTACCCTCACATCTATAAAATCGGAAAAAGGGTGTCCTCGATTCTCAATCTTAAAAATCCTCCGAACATTTTTATTGCTCAGGACCCACTTTTTATTGCCTACACTATAGGCACAAAAGAAAAACATCAAATAGTCCTTTCCTCAGCCCTTGTAGAAAACTTCAGTGAAAAAGAAATTTCTTTTGTCATTGGACATGAGATAGGACATATAATTTTTGACCACATAGTTTTTCATTCCCTCATCGCTTTCTGGACAATTTTTATTTCCAGACTTCCGGTTTTAAAATACACCCTATTTCCTTCATTTCTACCACTTCTTGCATGGTCAAGAAATGCAGAGATCTCAGCAGATAGGGTTGGTCTTTTCGTATGCAGGGATATAAGGGCATCAATAAATGCAATGATGAAACTTTCCGGAGGAAAAGAAATTCTTCTTCATGTCACTCCCGAGGAATACATGAAACAATTTGACCTTCTTAAAAAATCACCCGGAAGATTTTTAGAATTTTTTTCAACCCATCCATTCCTTCCAAAAAGGGGGAAAGCACTTTTTGTTTTTTCCAATTCTTTATTTTATAAAAATATCATTAAATATAAAAAAATTACCCCCTCTTTGAAAGAGGGGGTAGAAAAGGAGGTAGGGAGGATTATGAGGGTGAGATAGCTATTTCTTTTTCTTTGCGGCTTTCTTCTTTGCCATTTTATCCTCCTCTTTTTATTTTTTCTTCTTTGTTGCCTTTTTCTTTGTTGCTCCGCACTTTGCCATAACTGCACCTCCTAAAATATATTTTCATTTTATATTATATATATTTTCAAACATTTGTCAAGCAAAATTTTACTTTTTTATATAATTGAATTTACCTTTCTTTTGAAAGAAGGGATTTAGAATTTTATTTGAAATTTTTGCCATTCCTGATAAAATTTAATTATGAATTTAAAATTTGGAATATCCGAAAAGAAGGAAAAAGAGCTCTTTGAAAAAATGAAAAAACTCGGAATAAAAGAAAAAGATCTAATTGAAAAATTTATCTTATCAAGTGGAAAGGGAGGGCAGAAGAGAAATAAAACTTCAACTTGTGTCTATTTAAAACACATTCCAACCGGAATAGAGGTGAAATGTGGAAAGACAAGGTCTCAGAGCCTCAACAGATTTTTTGCAAGAAGAATACTCGTAGAAAAATTAGAGGAAAAAATTCTTGGAAAGGAAAGCAGTTCATATAAAAAAATTTTTAAAAAAATAAAACAAAAAAAGAAAAGAGAGAGGAGGACGAGGGAAAAATATCAGGAGGTAATCCCACATGGCTGAAACTTTTGATTCAGTAAAGGTTGAACTTGGTGAAAGAAGTTATGAGATAATCGTTGGAAAAGAGATTCTGGATGAGGTGGGGAGCTTCATAAAAGAGAAGGTAAGGGGAAATTCTGCATTTGTAATCACATCAAAAACCATCAAAAAACTGTACGGAAAAAGGCTCATCCATTCCCTCAGAAGAAGTGGATATGAGGCTGAAATTTTTTCGGTTAAGGACGGGGAAAAGGGTAAGGATATAAATTACTACATGGCTGCTATAAAATCCCTTTCAAAATTTGACGAACCAATTGAAAGAGTTACATTTCTGATAAACTTTGGAGGCGGGGTTGTTGGAGACCTCGGAGGGTTTGTGGCAGGAACTTACAGAAGGGGAATCCCGTATGTCCAAATTCCCACCACCCTTCTCGCAATGGCTGACAGCGGAATTGGTGGAAAAACCGGGATAGACTTCCTCACCGGGAGGAAAAAGATAAAAAACAAAATCGGAGTTATCCATCAGCCCTCCCTTGTTCTGTGTGATATTTCTCTTCTGCAAACCCTTCCGCAAAAAGAGCTGGTGAACGGACTTTCTGAAGTGATAAAACATGGAATAATTAGGTCTCCTGAATTATTTTCGTTTATTGAAGAAAACCTTGAAAAAATTCTCAATAAAAATATGGAGGCTATCTTCAGAGCAGTTGCCCTTTCCTACAGAATAAAAGCAGAAATTGTTTCAATGGATGAAAGAGAAACTCTTGGGATAAGGACCCTTCTAAATTATGGACATACAATAGGACACGCTATTGAATCTGCATCAAATATGAGATATCTCCACGGAGAGGCAGTTGCGATCGGAATGGTATGCGCCAACGATATAGCAATAAAGATGGGTTTTATGGAAAAATCCACAGCTGAAAGGATAGAAATCCTTTTTAAGAAGGCGGGGCTTCCGGTAAATATAAATGGACTCAAAACAAGCACAATCATGGATGCATTAAAACACGACAAAAAATTTACTGGAAAGCCGAGAATGGTTCTTCTTAAAAAATTGGGGGAAGCAGAAGTAGTTGACGGCGTGCCTCTTTCGTTAATAGAGGATGCTATCAGAAATAGAGGTGGAATTGGATGAATGCATTCATTACAGGAGCCACAGGATTTATAGGTTCTCATCTCTTAAAAAGAATAGCAGGGGACTATGAAAAAATATATGTTCTTGTGAGAAAACACTCGGTCCCTGAAAACATAAAATGGACTGAAGGGATGGATAACATCTCAATTGTTAAAGGAGACCTCCTTGAGCTTTCTACT
>Ga0197143_1001698_pt1 | contig 18047 bp, 11 predicted proteins | sample GBS70_MetaG_FD_148603 | JGI IMG/M metagenome (GOLD analysis project Ga0197143, IMG submission 148603) | Sediment microbial communities from Great Boiling Springs, Gerlach, Nevada, United States - GBS 70_MetaG | ecosystem: Environmental > Aquatic > Thermal springs > Hot (42-90C) > Sediment...
CCCCGGGACAACTCGACATAATCTGTCTGACAGATTATGTCGAGTTGGTGGAGACCCCTCTGGCGGCGGAACGGGCGGCGAAGCCGCCGTCCGGTCTACGAGTCATGGGTCGCTGAAGCAGGAAGCAACCGGCCATTTAGTTCACCCTGGGCGGTGAAATAAATGACTATGCGTTGCAGAACGGCTTTCGGGTGTCGGGCCGCGCATTTGGGGCCCGGCCGCCTGCTCCAGGGGCGCACGGCCGTGTACCCGACAAAATCAGCCCCAAGTCGCTAAAGAGCCCGGACCGGGGCGTCTGGTCCACCTTGGGCCCCTACGGGCCGGGGGTTGGGGTGGGCGTCGGCGGTTGGAAGTTGACGCAGGCCTGGTTATTGGCCTGGTTGCCGTCGGTGCTTGGGGGTACGCTGGCGCAGTTCTGGAAAGGCTGTTTGTAGCCGGTAGGGCCAAAGTAAACGTTGAACGTAAACGTCTGGCCCTGGCCGGGCGCCAGGGTTACCCCCTGCACCTGACATAAGACCGAGGGACCCGGGAAACTGCACGGCGGGCCGGCGTTGATGCTCCCGCCGCCGGACAGAAGGGTGGACCAGGGCGGGTTCGGCTGGTCGGCAACCGTCAGGCTGCCGCTGTAGGCGGCCGAGCCCACGTTGGTCACCGTAAGGGTAAAGACGCAGGTATACGGCCAGTTGCACTGGCCGCTCTTCTGGACAGCGAGGTCGGGAGTTCCCGCCGGACCGGTACTGGTTACCGAAAAGTTGACGCAAGCCTGGTTGTTGGCAGGATTGAGGTCCTGTAGCGGCAGGCTCGCACAGTTCTGGAATGTTCCCGCCGCCCCGACCTGCACCATTAAGGTCAGATGTTAGGCCCCTCCGGGCGGCAGGGTGACCGGGTAATGGGGGCCGCAGTTTACGGCCGACCCGCTCGTATAGCAGATGGTGCCGCCGTCGCCCCCGAAGGCCGTAATCGTGAAGGGGACCGCCGGGCTGATGACATCCTGGGTGGGCACACCGCCCGTGTAGGGGCCGGGGCCATTGTTAACCACCGTGATGCTGAAGGTGCAGGCGCCGCTGGCCTGATTGCACTGGGCCGCCTTCTGGACGGCCATGTCGACGCCCACCGACGGGGTCTGAATCGGGGCTGGGGTGGGCGTGGACGGCGGGGTCGGGGTGCTGGTCGGGAGCGTCGGCGTGTTAGTTGGGGCGGGCACCGGCGTTGGGGTCTCGGTAGGCACCGGGGGGTGGTGGGCATTACCGTGGGGGTATCCGTCGGAATCGGCGCCGGGGTCGGCGTTGCTGGTGGGCGCGGGCGTGGCCGTTGGGGTGGCCGGTGACCCGTCCGTTCCGGTGGCAGGGCCACGGGGCGTGGCCGGAACGGCGGCTAGCGGGCCGGCGCCGGGACCGCAACCGGCGAGGACGACGGCGAAAATTCCGAACAAGAGTACCCAGAACCGGGAAAAATCCCTGGGCAACATTAAAGCTCCTTTGTAGATGGCAAGGTCGTTGGGTAGTTTAGCACAGCCGTCAGCCCTGGCAATGGTTTCTATTCGACGAACCAGGGTAGCAGCCAGCCGAAGATGGCCGCGTAGAGGCCGACCCAGACGGCCGTGGGCCAGCGGGTCTCGGGCCGGAAAAGAAAGCGGCCGAACATCCCAAGGCCGGTGCCCAGCACCAGCAAGCTGAAGGGCCAGAAGGGACTTCCCAGGCCGAACTGGGGCCCGGCCGTCCGCCAGAGGCCGTAGACCAGGCCGTAGACGGCCCCGACCAGGGGCCAGAAAAGGAGGCTTGCGCCGGTCAGGCCGAGCATCAGGGCGGTAAGGGTTGCCCCGGGAAAGAAGCGGCGGCGAACGGCTTCCAGGTCCGGGGTAAGGCCCTTCTGGGCCACGGCCACCCACCCCACAAAGAGGCTGTTTACAAGCATGCCCAGGGCCGCCCCAAGGATGACTGCCGACGTCATAGCCTGCGCAACCGGGGGCTGAAGTGGCACAAGAAAGTCCGGACGCCTTCGGCCCGCAGGTTCCGGGCGATGGTCCTGGCCCGGTTGGGGTCGGGCTCCACCGTAAAGAGCGCCGGTCCGGCCCCGGCAAGGCTTGCCCACCGGGCCCCGGCCCGGAGAAATCGGGTCTTAAGCTCCCCAATGCTGGGATAAAGTCTGGGGGCCACCAGGTCGAACACGTTAAAAGGGGCCTCATCGGCCTGCCACCGGCCCCCAACGAGGGCCTCGGCCAGCCCGAGCACCCCTTCCCCCGATGACCAATGGGCCTGGGTGAGGGCCCCGTAGGCCCGGCGGGTCTTGTCGGGGGGGCCTTCCCGGTCGAGGGCAACCACCACCGCCCAGGGGGGCGGGTCGGGGAGGGGCTCCAGCCGGTCGCCCCGGCCGGCGGCCAGGGCCGCCCCGCCCCGGATGAAAAAGGGCACATCGGCCCCCAGCCCCGCCCCCAGCCGACCGAGGTCGGCCTCGGTCAGGTTTCGGAGGCGAAAAAGCCGCCGGAGGAGGCGTAGGGCGGCGGCGGCATCACTTGCCCCGCCGCCCAGCCCCGAAGCCAGGGGGATTCGCTTTTCTACCCGGATAAAAACGCCCTGGGTGAGGCCGGCCTGCCGGATGAGGGCGTGGGCCGCCTGGAAGACCAGGTCGGCGTCCGAGCCCAGCTCCGGACGGGTCGAGCGGACTTCCAGGCGCGGGGCCGGTGTCGCCTCGAGGCGGTCGGCCAGACTCACGGTGGCCAGAATCGTCCGGACCTCGTGGTAGCCGTCCGGCCGGCGGCCGAGGACCTCAAGCCCCAGGTTGACCTTGGCCCGGGCCAGGGCGCTCCGTCGCACATTCACGGTAAACCTGATAAAGCTTAAGCCATTCTTCCAGGGTCAGGTCCGCGGGCCGTCGCCGGGGGTCGATGCCGGCCGCCTGAAGGAGCTGGGCGGTTTCCGCCGGGGGCCGGCGGAGGCCGTCGGCGAGGGAATTTCGGAGCTGTTTGCGGGGCTGAGCAAACCCGGCCTGAAGAAACTTGAAAAACTCCGTCGGCGAGTCCACCTGGGGCGGCCGGCGCCGGACGAGCTTGACGACGGCCGAATAAACTTTAGGGGGCGGCCAGAAGGCCCGGGGCGGGACCTTCATTACGAGGGTCGGTTCGGCGTAGAAGCGGACAAACCAGGTAAGGTAGGCGGCCTCGCCGGGCCGGGCGGCGATGCGGCGGGCCACCTCCAGCTGAAGCATCACGACCCCCAGCTCCGGCGGGGAGGGGCTGGCCAGCACCCGCTCCAGGACGGCGGTAGCGATGTTGTACGGCAGGTTCCCGGCCAGCTTGTACGTGGGGCCGACCTCGGCTTCAAAGGGGTAACTCAAAATATCGGCCGGAACGACTTTAAGATTAGGGTTATCTTTAAACCGGTCGGTGAGCACCCGGACCATTCCGGGGTCGATTTCGACGGCCACGACCCGGGTTCCGGCCCGGAGGAGGGCCTCGGTGAGGGTCCCCAGGCCCGGCCCTACTTCCAGGACTACGTCGGCCGGACCGAACTGGCCGGCCCGGATTATGGCCTGCCTGACCCGGTCGTCCACTAAGAAGTGCTGGCCCAGGGCCTTGCGGGCCAGCAGGCCGTAGCGGGCCAGGAGGTTGAGGGTTTCGGACCGGAGCGACGTGACGGTTCCGCCGGTAATAAAATCGGTGGCCGTGCACCCACCGTTGAACGCGTCCGCCGGCTGACCGTCCGCCGCCGGCTCCGGCCAGGCGCCCCGGCGGCACCCGGAAGTGTCTGCTTACCGTTGCTTCCTTCCGGACCTGGCGGGGTTTGCAGGCTTCCGTCGCGCCGGACCCGGCCATCAACGCCGGCGGACGGGGGCTCGACCCGGCAGACCGCCGCCCGCGGGTGGGAATTCGACCCCGCTATAGCGGATTGCGGGTACAGGGCACCGCTAGCTCCCCGTCTAGCACGGCCACCACGTAGATTATACCTCCTTCTGTCAGGGGCGCCCGGCCAGGAGGACCGGGAAGGCGGCGGGCTGTCGGGCCGTCTTGACAGCGGGGGAGGGTTGTGTATATTTTAGATAATGGCGGTCGGTCGGAGGCCGCCGGATTAGGGGCGTAGCTCAGCCAGGTAGAGCAGCGGTCTCCAAAACCGCCGGTCGGGGGTTCAAATCCCTCCGCCCCTGCGCAGACCGTGCCGCGGTGGTGGAATCTGGCAGACACGCCGTCTTGAGGGGGCGGTGCCGATAAGGCGTGCGGGTTCAAATCCCGCCCGCGGCACCCAGGCGGAAGTGGCGCAGCGGTAGCGCGTCTCCTTGCCAAGGAGAAGGTCGCGGGTTCGAATCCCGTCTTCCGCTCCCCGGGAGGGGCCCCACTCGGGGGGATACCCGTCCCACACCCGGCGGCGTAGCCAAGGGGTTAAGGCAGCGGTCTGCAAAACCGCGATTCGGCGGTTCGAATCCGCCCGCCGCCTCTTATTTTTGTCCCCTTGATGCCCACTACCTGAATCCCTTAAACTTTCCCGGTTGTGGATAATAAAGGTGGACGAACCGTCTGTACCCGGGATCTCCGGTTCGCCTAAACGTTGAAGGGTGAAGGCGTGAGTTCCGAAAGTCCGCCCGGCCGAAGCCCAGGCCCGGCCGTCCAGTCAGCCGAGCCTGCGGACCTGGTCCGGCCCTGCCCCGGCCTGACCCCGGAGCTGGCTCCGAAGCTGGTCCGGCCCTTCCGGGTTATCGCCTTCGACTGGGACGGCACCGCCGTAGCCAGCCGCACGGAGGATGCGTCGCCCGTTCGGAACGTCATCGAGCGGCTCCTCCGGGCCGGGGTTTTTGTGGTGGTTATCACCGGGACGAACTTTCAGAATATCGACCGGCAGCTCACCTCCCGCCTGTGCGGCCCGGCCAAGACGAATCTTTTCGTTGCGGCCAACCGGGGCTCCGAGGTTTTCGGTTTTGACGTCTACGGCCGTCCCGTCGTTTGCTGGCGGCGGGTCGCAACCCCGGAGGAGGACCGGCTCCTGACCGAGGTCGCCGACGCCCTCCGGGACGAGCTTCGGGCCCGGACCGGCCTCGAAATCGGGGTGGTTTACGACCGGCTTAACCGCCGCAAGGTCGACCTCATCCCCCTGCCCGAGTGGGCCGACCCGCCCAAATCGGCCATGGGCGAGCTTCTCCGGGCCGTCGAAGCCAGGCTGAAAGGCAGGGGACTTACCGGGGGCCTCGCTGAGGCGATGGCGCTTGCCCGCAAGATTGCCTCGGTCAAGGGTTTGACGGATGCCCGGATCACCAGCGACGCCAAGCATATCGAAATCGGGCTTACGGATAAGTCCGATAGCATGCGCTGGGTGGCCCATGAGCTGGCCCGGCCCCGGGGCATCTCCCCGGCGGAGATTCTGCTGGCCGGGGATGAGTTCGGGCCCGTTGGGGGCCTGGAGGGCAGCGACTTTCGGATGCTCATCCCGGAGCTGGCCGACGCCCCCACCGTTTCCGTGGGCCCGGAACCTGGGGGAGTCCCGGCCCCCGTCATCCACCTGGGCGGCGGTCCGGCCTGCTTTCGGGCCCTGCTCCGGGCGATTGCAGAGTGCTGGGAGGGCCTTTATCCGGGGCGACTCGGCCTGGCGGCGGTTCCCTTTACCGACCCGGCCTGGTCCCTGACCCAGGAAGGGTATGAGCCTACCCGGGAGCGGGCCTATGAGGCCCTCTTTGCGGTGGCCAATGGGTACGCTGGGGTTAGGGCCTCCCTTCCGGAGGAGACGGCCCACAGCGCCCCGGCCACATACCTGGCCGGGGTCTTCGACGACGGGCCGGTTCCGGGTGCCCCCCCGGAGCTGGCGGTCGGCCTCAACTGGACCAACCTCAAAGTCTATATTGACGGTCAGCCCCTGACCCTGGACTTAACCGAGACCGTCGAGCACCGGCGGGGCCTCGACATGCGGCAGGCCCTCTGCTGGCGGGAGTGGACCTGCCGGGATGGGGCCGGCCGCACCACCCGAATCTCCCTGGTGCGTCTGGCCTCCCTGGGGGACCGCCATCTCCTCCTCCAGTCGGTGGTTATCGTGCCGGAGAATTACTCGGCCAGCCTGGTTCTGGAGAGCCGGTTCGCCCCGCCCCGGCGGGCCGACGGGCAGCCCCACCCCGCCCGATTGGAAGCCTGGCCCGAAGGGGTCCTCATCGAGTGGCAGGTGCGGGGCGGCGTCAGGGTCGCCTTCGGGGTCGGACACCAGACCTGGCCGGCCGTGGACGCCGAAGCCAGCCGGGGCGACGGGGAGGTCGTGGTTCGGTGGGCCTTCCGAACCGAGCCGGGCAAACCCGTTCGGCTGGACCGCTTCGCGGCCGTGTTTACGTCCCACGACGCCCCGGACCCGGCCGACCAGGCTATGGGCCGCCTTGGGGCGCTCACGGCCGGGGGCGCCCCTGAACCGGTCCGGGGGCACCTCTGCGCCTGGGACCGGGTCTGGCAGGCGGCCAACGTCACCGTCCAGGGGGATGATTTTGCCCAGAAGGCCCTGCGCTTTGCGGCCTACCACCTGAGCAGCGCCGCCAACCCGGAGTCGGACCGGGCCTCCATTGGGGCCCGGGCCCTGACCGGGCCCGGCTACAAGGGCCACGTCTTCTGGGACACCGAAATCTATATGCTCCCCTTCTTCGTTTTTACCCAGCCGGCCGCCGCCCGCGCCCTCCTGATGTACCGCTACCGAACTCTGCCGGCTGCCCGGCTGAACGCCCGGCGGCAGGGCTACCGGGGGGCCCTCTACGCCTGGGAGTCGGCCGATACGGGCGATGAGGCGACCCCGGCCTTCGCCCTGGCGGCCGACGGGCGGGTCATCCCCATCCTTACGGGCCAGCTGGAGCACCACATCAGCGCCGACATCGCCTACGCCGTCTGGCATTACTGGCAGGCCACCGGCGACGACGACTTTTTCCGGCAGGCCGGGGCGGAGATTCTGGTGGAGACGGCCCGCTTCTGGGCGAGCCGCTGTCGCCTGGGCCGGGACGGCCTTTACCACATCCACCGGGTGATCGGGCCCGACGAGTACCACGAAGGGGTGGACGACAACGCCTACACCAACGTGATGGCCCAGTGGAATCTGGAGCGGGCCGCCGAGGCCGTCTATATCCTCCAGCAGCGGTGGCCGGAGGACTGGCGGCGGCTTTTCGAAAAGCTTGGCCTCGACTTCGGGGAGCCCCAGGAGTGGGTCCAGGTGGCCGCCCGAATGTACACCGGGTTTGACCCGAAAACGGGCCTCTTTGAGCAGTTTCGGGGCTACTTCGGCCTTGAAGATATCGACCTTTCGGCTTACCAGGACCGCAAGGTGCCCATGGATGTGCTGCTGGGACCGGACCGGGTCCGACGGTCCAAAATCATCAAGCAGCCGGATGTGGTTCTCCTCATCTACCTTCTTTGGGACCGGTTCCCGCCCCAGGTCCGGCGGGCAAATTTCGACTACTACGAGCGCTGGACGGCCCACGGAAGCTCCCTCAGCTTGCCGATTCATGCCGCCGTCGCCGCCCGCCTGGGCTATACGGATAAGGCCCTTAACTATTTCCGGCAGGCCGCCGAAATCGACTTAGCGGACCGGATGGGGAATGTGGCGGCCGGAGTCCACGCCGGGGCCCTGGGGGGGCTTTGGCAGGCGGCGGCCCTGGGCTTTCTGGGCCTGCGGCTCACCTCGGGCGGCCTCGCCTTCGGGCCTAACCTGCCGGAGAAGTGGGCCGAGCTGGGGCTCCGTCTAAGGTGGCTGGGGCGGGAAGTCAAGGTGACCGCCTGGGGCCGGCCCCGCCGGCTGGAATTGCAGCCCCAGGGCCAGGAGCCCATAGGCGTTACCCTAAAGCCCTGGGAGGAGCTCCTGCTTACCCCCAGCGGCCGCTACCTGCTGGGCCGAACGGACGGCCTGAGCTGGGTGGTGCCCCCGGCCCGGCGCTAACGGACCGGGTTACCGTCCAGGACTTGCCGGTCACCCCCGACACTGCTGACCTGCCGTGGGCCCCCAACAACACGTCGGCTCCGGGCGAAGTCCGTTTGCCCGGCCTCGGCGGCTGTGGTAGTAATTATCAACAGAAGGGATGACCGTCGAGTTCGGGTCGAGCGCGTCGGCGGCCCGGGAATACTTTCGCCGGGGCTGGTTTGCCGTGCCCTACCGCCCGGGCGAGCCCCTTAACTGGGCCGGCTGGGCCGACCCGGCCCTGGTTCAGGCCGACCTAGAACGGCTTTTCACCGAGCATACCGGGGTGGCCATCCTCCTCGGCTCCCCTTCCGGGGGACTGGTGCGGGTAGGCCTCGAGGGCCCGGAGGCCGTCGCCCTGGCCCCGGCCTTCCTGCCCCGTACGGCGGTGGCCGACGGCCCCCGGAAGGGAACTTTTCCCGCCGGCTACTGGTACGTGAGCAACCCCCCGGCCCCGACGGCCCGCTTCTCCGACCCCCGCGGCCCCCGACCCCTGGTGGAACTTTGGGGGGAGGGCAGCGCCGTGCCGGTGCCGCCGACCGCCCCCGAAGAGGGTCTGCCGGCCGAGTGGAAGCGGTTCGGCCGGCCGGCGGAGGTTGCGGCCGCCGAGCTCTCGGCGGCGGTCGGGCGGCTGGCGGCCGCAACCCTGCTGGCGAAATACTGGCCGGCCGAGGATTCTGAAGCCTGGGCCCGATTGCCCTTGGCCGTTGCGGCCGTCCTCTCCCAGGCCGGCTGGGAACCGGCCGAGGTTCGCCATTTCCTCGGCGCCGTCTGTCAGGCGGCGGGCGACCGCCGCCGGGTCCCGGAGCTGGAAGACGAAGCCCTCCGGGGTCTGGGGGCCGAGGCGGAGTTCGTGGGCTGGCCGGTTCTGGCCGACCTCCTCGGAATGGAGGGGGCCGACCGCCTCCGGGACTGGCTGGGCATCCGGCCGTCCGTCGGGGTGGAGGCCCCGGCGGTCCTGGAGCTTTCGGACGCCGGCAACGGCCGCCGGTTCGCCGCCCGCTACGGCCACCGCCTCAGGTTCGTCGATGAGCTGGGGTGGCTGGGCTGGGACGGGCGCCGCTGGGCCCCGGTAAGCACGGCCGAGCTTCTAGGCCTAGGCACGGCCGTGGTCCGAAGCCTCTACCAGGAGGCGGCCCAGACCGAGGACGGGGTCCGCCGGCGGGCCCTGGCCGACCACGCCCGCCGGTCCGAGGCCCGGAGCCGCCTGCTGGCCATGGTCGCCCATGCCGAGCGCCTCCTCCACTGCCGTTTGACCGAACTGGACGCCGACCCGCTGCTTTTAAACGTCCGCAACGGGACGCTGGATATCCGGAGCGGCCAGCTTCTGCCCCACGAGCCCGGGCGGTTCATCACCCGCCTGGCGGGGGTGACATACGACCCCGGGGCGAGGGCAGCCCGCTGGACGGAGTTTTTAAAGCGCGTCACCGACGGGGACCGGGAGCTGGAGGCTTACCTCCAGCGGCTCATCGGCTACCTCCTCACCGGGGAGGCCTCGGAGCGGGTCTTTTTCGTCGTCCTGGGGCCCCCCGGCAGCGGCAAGACCACCTTTATCCGCACCCTCAAGCGGCTCCTGGGCGACTACGCCTGGCCGGGCGACCCGGGGGTGATCCTCCGGGGCCTTAATCGCCCCGGGGTTCTGGCCGGGGTTCGGCTGGTGGCCGTCGACCAGCCGGCGGCCGACCTCCGTCTGGCCGAGCGGCTGATCCGCCAGCTGGCCGGCCGCCGGGGCCGGCCGGCCCCCAAGCTGTTGGTGGCCGCCGAGCGCCCCCCGGCCCTGGAGGCCGCCGACCCGGAAGTCTGGCAGGCCGCCCGAATCATACCCTTCGGCCGGCCCCTGCGGCCGGAAGAGCAGGACCCCCACCTGCCCGAGAAGCTGGCCTTCGAGCTTTCGGGCATCCTCAACTGGGCCCTGACCGGGGCCGGCCTCTGGCTCCGCCACGGCCTGGGCACTGCCGGCCGGGTCGACGAGGCCACCGCCGCCTACCACGGCCGGATGGATCTGCTTTCGGCCTTCCTGGAGGACTGCTGCCTTCGGGACCCCCTCGGCCGCATCCCCGCCGGCCTCCTTTATCAGGCTTACCGGGCCTGGTGCGCCCGCACCGGCAACGTCCCCCTGCCCCAGAATCTCTTCGGGCTTCAACTGCGCCGCCGGGGGTTTTTGCCCCGCCGCACCCACGGCGGAACCCGCCTCTGGCAGGGCATAATCCTCCGGGAACGGTCGGCCTCCCGGGAGAGTGGGTCGTGACCCGCCGAAGGCCTAATCGGGCGGGGTAGGCGTTGAATCCCCGTAGGCCGCCTCAAGCTTTATGAGGGCAAAAAGGCCGGCGGCCAGCAGGGCCCCGAATACCCCGTAGGCTTCGGCCGGACCGGCCCGGGTTAGCAGGGTGGCGATCACCCCGAGGCCGACGCCGGCCACGTAGATGGTAAGAACCGCCTCCCGGTGGGTCAGGCCCAGCCTGACCAGCCGGTGGGAAAGGTGGTCCTTGCCGGGGTTGGTGAAGGGGTTCAGGCCCCGCCGCAGGCGGGACAGGGTGACGAGGGTCGTGTCGAAAATGGGTATCCCCAGGACCACCACCGGGATCATCCACGTCACCGTCGTTACGTTCTCGAACCGGAGCTTAAGGCCCACCGCCGCCAGCAAAAACCCGAGGAAAAGGCTGCCGCTGTCCCCCATGAAAATCCGGGCCGGGTTGAAGTTATAAACCAGAAAGCCGAGGCAGGCCCCGGTGAGGGCGGCCGCGAGGGCGCCCACCAGGTACTGGCCGCTCATCGCCGCCAGAACCAGGAAGAACGCCGAGGCCACCGTGGCTACCCCGGCCGAAAGGCCGTCCATGTTATCCAGCAGGTTCAGGGCGTTGGTTATGCCCACCACCCAAAAGAGGGTAAGGGCGTAGTTTAAAAAAGCCCACCCGAAAAGCTGAACCTGGACCCCGAAAAGCAGGAGGATGCCGGCCGCCGCCAGCTGTCCGCCCAGCTTGACCAGGGGGGAGAGGCCGCTCCGGTCATCCCACAGGCCGAAGAAGCTTACTAGCGTGGCCCCGATGAGGATGCCGGCCAGCTGGGCCAGGTAGGTGCGGTCGCTGAAAATCACCACCGCCCCGACCAGGGCCAGGTAAATGGCCAGGCCCCCGAGGAGGGGAATGGGGTGCTGGTGGAGCTTCCGGGCCGACGGCCGGTCAACCATCCCGGTGCGCAGGGCGAGGCGGCCGGCGGCGGGAGTAAGGGCCAGGGCGATAAGCAGGGCCACGAGGAATATCAAAAAATAAGCCGCCACCGGCCTAGGACCTCAGCCACTCCTGGAGGAGCTGGCGCAGGGGCGCCTGCTGGTCGGCGGGGGTCAGGTTGATGGCCGCCTGCAACTCCCGGACCGCTTCCTGGTTCAGGCCGGCGTCCCGGTAGGCCAGGGCTAGGTTGCGCCGGATGGTCGGGTCCCGGGGGGCGAGCTCGGCCGCCCGCTTAAAGGCGGCCAGGGCCGCTTCCCGCTTGCCCTGTCGGGAGTAGATGTAGCCTAAGGAGTTATAGGCCCCAACGAGGCCTCCATCCAGCTCCACGGCCCGGAGGTACATTTCGGCGGCCCGGTTCAGGTCGGAGCGGGCCAGGCCGATGTCCCCGAGGAGGGCGTAGGTCGGGGCGTACCGGGGGTCCAGGCTGAGGGCCTTTCGGAGGAGTTCCTCGGCCCCGTCCAGATTCCCCTGGAGCTGGCGGACGACGGCCCACTCGGTGTAAAGGTGGGCGGTGTTGGGGCTTAACGTGGTGGCCTGCCGGTAGTGGTTTTCGGCCCGGGTAAAGCGGGCCGCCTTAAGGGCCGGGTCGGAGGTCAGCTCCGCCCACACCCGGTAAAGCCGGCCCAGGTTGGCGGAGTTGTCGGTGTTGAGGGGGTTTATCCGGTAAGCTTCGTCGAGGGCGAAACGGGCGGCCTTAAATAGTCCCTCCCGGTCCAGGCCGGCGGCCGAGGCCGGCAGCGCCTCCGGAGGGTGGGGCTCGGCGGCGGTGCCGTTGGGGGGCGTCTCCGGGGCCCGCCGGCCCAGCTCCATGTAGGCCCGGGCCAGGAAGATGTAATAAAAGTCCTGGCGGGGCTGCCAGCGGAGGGCTTGCAGGTAGGCGGGGATGCTCTGGTCGTAGCGCTGGCGCTCGTCGAGAACCTGCCCCTGCTTAAAGTACATGTCGGCGATGACGACGCTCAGCACGGACCCGACCAGAAAAACCAGAAGGCCCCCGGCCAGCAGGCCATAGACGGGCAGAAGGCTCCCCCGCCAGGGGGGCAGCCGCCCGAAATTTGACCGGTCGGCCAGGGCGAAGGACGTCAGCACCAGGCCGAGGACGAGCCACCCCAGGCCGAGCAGGGTCAAAGTGACCGGGTCAAGCCGACGAATGAAGCTTTCGGGGGCGATGCTGGCCAGGACGGCCTGAAGGCCCAGCACGCCGGTGGTCACCAGGTAGAGGCCCAGGATATACCCCCAGCGGGGCGACCGGCCCGCCGGGGTTGGGGCGGGCCGGCGGGCGCGGGCGGCCGGACGGCGGTCCGAAACCGTTTCGGACCGGGCGGGGGCCGGGTCGGGGCCGGTTTTGGGGGCGGCCAGGGCCGCCATAAGGCCCAGATACAGCCAGAAGTAGGTCCGGGTCGCGGCGATGGCGATCCCCGTGAGGGTTTCCACCAGGTGGGCCGTAACCCCGGCCATGAGGCCGATAACCATAAGCTGGGCCGAAAGCCCTTTAGCCCCGAAAAGCGCCCGGGCGGCCTGCCAGTAGAAGGCCCCCACCACCAGCAGGTAGGCCCCCAGGCCCAGGACGCCCATAGTCACCAGGTAGTCGAGCAGGTCGTTATGGGCCCGGTCGGGGCTGGCATTCCGGGCCTCGTAGTGGGCCAGGTCCGGGGGGTAGTACCGGCCGTAGGCGAAGTACATGGTTTCCGGACCGTGGCCGACCAGGAGCCGCCAGGGGTTTTCGGTGATAAGTCCCAGCGCCCCCCGGCCCACCCCGTCCCCGAACCAGATAAGAAGCCGGACCCGGACGGTCCCCGAGTCGGCCTCGGCGATGCTGCCCAGCCGCTCCAGGTAGCGGTTGGCCGCCCTGAGGGGTTCCAGGGGCGAGCCCGGAACGTTCAGCAGGACTATAAAGGCCGCCGCCCCCAGGCCGAGGGCGGCGGCCAGAAGGGCCAGCCGCCGGCGGCCGAGGCGAAGGGGTGCCAAAACCCCGAAGCTAAAGAGGCCGGCCAAAAGTCCCAGCCACGGCCCCCGGCTCTGGGTAAAGAGGATAACCAGCAGCTGGACGGTTAAAATCAGGCCGTAGCCGGCCACCCGAACCCAGGCTTGCCCCGGGAAGGGGCCGGGGGCGTTCGCCTGCCGGAGGAATTCGGCCAGGGCCGGAATCAGCCGGGCCAGGGTGAGGGGTACCACCATGATGAGCCAGGCCCCGAGAAAGATGGGGTTGCCCATGGTGGAGGTGACCCGCTGGGTGACGTCGCTCCCCCAGGGAAGGGGGTCCCGGATGGGGGAGCCGGGCAGGCCCCCGACGTACTGAAGCAGGCCGTAAAGGCCGATGGGGAGGCTGGTCAAAATCATCGCCGTGACCAGCCGGTCCGCCTGCTCCCGACGCCGAAGGAAGACGGCCGTCAAGAAAAAGAGGGCGAGGTAGCACAGGTTAACAAAGGTGCCCTGGAGCCGCTGGTACGAGCCCCAGAAGCTGACCTCCGGATTGATGGAGGTAAAGGTGCTCAGAAGATAAACCAGGCCGAAGAGGCCCGCCGCCGGCAGGAGGGGTCGGTCCCGGAGCCAGGAAAGGGGGGCGTTAAGGCCGAAGCCGGACTCGGCCAGGCGGACCACCAGGGCCAGGACCGCCAGCAGGATGACGGTGCGCAGGACGGTCAGCTTATCGGGCTCGAAGATGCGGGCCGAGTAAACGTTAAAAAAGAGGGGAATGAGGATGGCGGCCGCCAGCCAGCCGGCCTCGATAAAGCCCTCGGCGAACCTTCCCAGCCGCGTTACCACGCCTAATTTAGTTATAATTCCAGCGGGCAGGAGATGGAAACCCCGCCGCTGCCTGTTTTTAGGGGCACCCAACGGCCGCTCCCGGCCCCGGCATCCCGGCCGCTACCGGCCCTCCCGGTCAGGGCGGTGCGGGCCGCCGCCCTTGGCGGTCTGGTCTGGACCGCGCTCTGGCTTCTGGGCCGGCTGTTGGGGCGGCCGGACCGGCCCGTTCGCCGGGTGCGCCGGCTTACGGTGGTGACCTGGGTTGAGGTCTGGCGGGACTGACTCCCCTTTGAGGTGATGGGCCATGAACACGGCAATGTTTCTCGCTATCCCGGCTTCCATGTTCCCCGAGCAGGAGATCCTCGTCTTTGAGGACCGGCGGTTTGACTACCAGACCCTCCAGGACCGGGTGAACCGCCTGGCCGGGGGCCTGCGCCGGCTCGGGCTGGGCCGGGAGGACCGGCTGGCGGTGCTTCAGACCAACTGCAACGAGTACGTGGAGGCCTATTATGCGGCCTCCAAGCTGGGGGTGCTTTTCATCCCCCTCAACTACCGGGCCAAACTGGACGAACTGCGCTACATGCTTAAAGACTCCGAGGCCACGGCGGTGATGGTGGGGGACCGCTACGTCGAGCTGGTAAACCAGCTCAAGCCCGAGCTGGCCGGGGTAAAGGTTTGCATAAGTATTGAAAGTTCCTGGCCGGGGATGGTCCGGTATGGGGAGCTGCTTGAGGCGGCCGAGCCGGTCGAGGAAGAGGCCGACGTAAGCGACGACGACCTTAACGTCATCATGTACACCAGCGGCACCACCGCCCTGCCCAAGGGGGTGATGCTGACTTACGGCGACTTCAGCGAGTACGTGCTGAACACCGTCGAGCCGGCCGACGGGACGGACCGGGGGGCCTTTTTGCTGGCGGTGCCCCTTTACCACATCGCCGGGCTTACGTCCATAATGACCAACATTTATGCCGGCCGCCGGCTGGTGATGCTGGCCCAGTTCGACCCCGGCCTGTGGCTTAAGACCGTCGAGCGGGAGCGGATCACCCACGCCTTCGTGGTGCCAACGATGCTCAAGCGGATCCTGGAGCATCCGGACTTTGACCGCACCGACCTTTCGAGTCTGCAGATCCTCTCGTACGGGGCGGCGCCGATGCCCCTGCCGGTAATCCGGCGGGCCATCGAGCGCTTTCCCAGGACGGTGGGCTTTATCAACGCCTTTGGCCAGACGGAGACCACCTCGACGGTGACCATGCTGGGGCCGGAAGACCACCGCCTGGAAGGCCCGCCCGAAGAGGTCGAAAAGAAGCTCAGGCGGCTGTCGTCCATCGGCCGGCCCCTGCCCGACGTGGAGCTTAAGGTCGTCGACGAGGCGGGCAACGAGCTTCCCCCCGGTCAGGTGGGGGAGGTCGCCATCCGGTCGCCCCGGGTGATGAAGGGCTACTGGAAGCGGGAGGCCGAGACGGCCCAGACCCTGGCCGGGGGCTGGGTTCGGACCCGGGACATGGGGTGGGTGGACGAGGACGGGTATGTTTACCTGGCGGGCCGCAAGAGCGACCTGATCATCCGGGGCGGGGAAAATATCGCCCCGGAGGAGGTGGAGGCGGTGCTCCACACCCATCCGGCGGTGGACGAGGCGGCGGTCTTTGGGATCCCCGATGAGGAGTGGGGGGAGCGGGTGGCGGCGGCGGTGGTCCTAAAGCCGGGAATGCAGGCGACGGAGGCGGAGCTTATCGAATACTGCCGGCAGCGGCTGGCCAGCTTTAAGAAGCCCGAATTTATCTTCTTCGTGGAGAGCCTGCCCCGCAACCCGATGGGGAAAGTGCTTAAAAAGGAGCTGAGGCAGGCCTTTGCCGGCAAGGTCGCCAGCCGTTAGGCGGCCCAGGGCCGGTGTTACAATGGGTTTAGCTAAGACTGATGGGAGGAAGCCAGATGTCCCGAGACGACGTGGTTATTGTGAGCGGGGTCCGGACGGCCATCGGCACTTTCGGGGGGTCCTTAAAGGACGTTCCGGCCTCTGAGCTGGGGGCCACGGTGGTTAAGGAGGCGGTCCGCCGGGCCCAGGTCCGGCCCGACCAGGTGGGGCACGTGGTCTTCGGGCAGGTGCTGCACACCGCCACCGAGGACCCGTACATCGCCCGGGTGGTGGGCATCAAGGCCGGACTGCCCATCGAGGTTCCCGGACTTACCCTCAACCGCCGGTGCGGCTCGGGCCTGGAGGCCATCTGCACGGCGGCCCGGATGATCCGCCTGGAGGAGGTGGACGTGGCGGTGGCCGGGGGGGTCGAGTCGATGAGCCGGGCCCCTTACTGGCTCACCAAGGCCCGGTGGGGTATCCGGCTGGGGGATGATACCCTGGTGGATGCGCTGGTCGGGGGTCTTAATGACCCCTTTTACCGCATCCACATGGGGGTGACGGCCGAGAACCTGGCCCAGCGCTACTGCATAAGCCGGGAGCGGCAGGACGTCTTCGCCCTGGAGAGCCACCGCCGGGCCATCCGGGCCATCGATGAGGGCCGGTTTAAGACCCAGATCGTGCCGGTGGAGATTCCGGGCCGCAAGGGGGAGACTGTCAAGTTTGAGGTGGACGAGCACCCCCGCCGGGACACCAGCCTGGAGAAGCTTTCAAGCCTTAAGCCCGTCTTTAAGCCTGACGGGACGGTGACGGCCGGGAACGCCTCGGGCATAAACGACGGGGCGGCGGCCGTGGTGCTGATGCGGCGGGCGAAGGCCCAGGAGCTGGGAATCCAGCCCATCGCCCGACTCGTGGCGTATGCCACGGCTGGGGTGGAGCCGGAGATTATGGGTATCGGTCCGGCCCCGGCCATCCGCCAGGTGCTGAAAAAGGCTGGCCTTAACCTGGACGACATGGATGTCATCGAGCTGAACGAGGCCTTTGCGGCCCAGTGTCTGGCGGTGATGGACGAGGTAGGCCTTGACCCTGAAAAAACGAATCCTAACGGCGGGGCGGTGGCCCTGGGCCACCCGGTGGGGGCGACCGGGGCCATCCTCACCGTGAAGGCGATTTACGAGCTCCACCGGACCGGGGGCCAGTACGCCCTGGTGACCATGTGCATCGGCGGGGGCGAAGGTATCGCCGCCATCTTTGAGCGGGAAGGGGACGGCATTCCCATCCCGAACGGGGCGTAGCTTTCGGGCCTACGGTTGCCAGATGGCCGGGTCTTCGTGGCCCAGCCGCCAGCCGGCCACCCGGCCGAGGCCGTAGCGGCGGACCAGTTCCACCTTGGCCAGGAAGGACCGCCGGTCCTCGAACCAGACCTCGTGGGCCTGGCCGGCCTGGGCGTAGCGGAGACGGTTCGCCCCAACCTCGGGGAGATAGGCCCATTCCCCGGCCGGCAGCAGGGGCAAAAGGTCGGTGTAACGGCGGCTGACGGCCGGGGGACCGGCGGCCAGGTTCCAGTCGGTGGCCCACCAGGGCAGGGCCACCACCAGCTTTTCCGGGGGAACCCGGGTCGCGGTGTAGGCGAGCACTTGGGCGAGCCAGTCGGTGGGCGTCGTGGGACCGGGCGTCGGGCTGGCCTCGGTGCGGAAGCCGTAGGCCATCAGCACGAAGTAATCCACCTGGGCGGCCAGCCGCCCGTAGTCATAGGGGGCGGCCCAGCCTGACGTCAGGTCCCGGGTCCGGGCGGGCACGGCCTGACTGAGGACCCGTCCGGGGTAGCGGGCGCGCAGGCCGGCGGCGACTTGGGCCACGAAACGGGTCAGGTCGTCCCGGTTTTCGGCCGGGATCCCCTCGATGTCCAGGTGAAGGCCCTGGACGCCGGGAGCCTGGAGGAGCCCCAGGACCGCCTCCACAAGCCTTCCCCGGCGCGCGGGGTCGGCCAGGGCCCGGCCGAACTCCGCCTCCCCCTGGTTTTTGACCATCAGGTGGAGGGGTCGGCCGTAGGCGGCGGCGAGCCGGCTAACTTCCGGCCGGGCCGACCCGATAATCTCCCCGTCGGGTGAAAGCTGGTAAAAGTAAGCGATGACGTGGTCCAGGTGGGGAATAGCCCGGCTCAAGCTCTCGTAAGAGCGGGGGTGGTCGTAGGCCACGTAATAGGCCCACAGATCCAGCCCGGCCAGGCCCCCATCCTCGGGCTGGGTGGCGGCCTGGGGGATGATGCCGGCCTCTTTGGCCACGTCGCCGCCGTTGGCGAAGACCACCTGGCCGGCCCGGGCCCAG
>Ga0197143_1001699_pt1 | contig 18040 bp, 15 predicted proteins | sample GBS70_MetaG_FD_148603 | JGI IMG/M metagenome (GOLD analysis project Ga0197143, IMG submission 148603) | Sediment microbial communities from Great Boiling Springs, Gerlach, Nevada, United States - GBS 70_MetaG | ecosystem: Environmental > Aquatic > Thermal springs > Hot (42-90C) > Sediment...
TCTCAATTAAAGGAGTTACAATTTTACGATCTTATCTTTAATGAAAAAAATCAAATTGATGAAGAATTTAAAAAAGCTATAAATACTTATCAAATACAAGGAGAGATTGTAGATATAAGTAGTGGAGGATTGTGTATAAAAGCACCCGTTATGGTTCAAATTCCAGAAAATATTCATTTAGTTTATACTAAATTTGAAATTATTGTAGAAGATAAAAGCATAAAATCAGGATTGCTTTGTCATTTAAGAAATACTCGTTTTGAAGGAACAAATACCTTTTTACACGTGGCATTTTTAATACCTTTTAAACCTGAAGTGTGGAAAAAATTAGAGGAAGTATTAAAGCCTTTAGTGAAGTAACCTTTTGCACAAATCAATAGCTAAATCTAAGGGGTTTTCTCCAAATCTTATAAAAATTTTTACAAAGTTTTTTTCATTTTTAAAATAGAAATTGCTCCCCAGATCTTTAAAGGCTTTTTTAAATTTAACGAGATTTTCCTGATTTTTAATAAGAAAAACTAAATTGTTACCCTTAACTTCTATTAGTGGAAGCCCTATTTTTTTCATATAAAGCTTTAAAAGAAAGATTTTAATTAAATTTTCTACAGAATCAGGTATTTTCCCGTATTTATCTTCTATTAATTCATAAAGGTCTTTTAATTCTTCTTCATCTTTAATCAGAACAAGTTCTCTGTAAAGGCTTAATCTTTCTTCTGGTTCAGGAACATAGTTTGCTGGAATATAAGCAGGAACTTTTATATTTACCTCTGGCTCCCAATCTTCTATCTTCTCTCCCTTCAGAGCTTTTACAGTATTTTCAAGAAGTTCAAGGTACAGTTCATATCCTACAGTATTAATGTGTCCTGATTGACGAATTCCTAAAAGTTCTCCTGCTCCACGAATTTTTAAATCGCTTAGAGCAAGTTTAAAGCCTGAACCAAGTTCTGTAAATTGCATTAGGGCTTTAAGTCTTTTTTGAGCCTCCTCAGTTAATCCTTTCAGAGTAGGAACCAAAAGGTAGGCATAGGCAAGTTCTTCTGACCTTCCTACTCTCCCCCTTAATTGATAAATATCAGCAAGTCCAAACATGTCGGCTCTGTTTATTATAATTGTATTAGCAGAAGGAATATCTATACCGCTTCCTATTATGGGTGTGCAAACAAGAACGTCAACTTCTTTATTTAAAAACTTATACATGTTTATTTCTATAAGTTCAGCTGGCATCTGCCCATGAATAATTTCTATTCTTGCCTGGGGAACAAGTTTTTTTAGATAGTGGGCTAAAGAGCTTAACCCCTGTATCCTTGGATTTACAAAAAATACCTGACCTCCTCTTTCTAATTCTCTTTCTATAGCGTTTTTAATAATTTCTGGTTCAAATTTAGCTAAAATTGTTTTTATAGACTTTCTTCCAGGAGGTGGACTTTCAATTACAGAAAGGTCAAATACATTCAATAAACTGAGTTGTAAACTTCTTGGAATTGGGGTAGCAGATAAAGAAAGAACTTTTACACTCTTTTTAAATTGTTTAATTTTTTCTTTTTGTTTTACTCCAAATCTATGTTCTTCATCTATAATAAGAAGCCCCAAATCCTTAAATGTGACATCTGAAGAAAGAAGCCTATGTGTTCCTATAACTACTTGAATTTCACCCTCTGCTAATTTCTTTAAAGTTTCTCTTTGTTCCTTTTGAGGTCTTAATCTTGAAAGAATCCCTACTTTTATGTTAAATGGCTCTAAACGCGTCTTAAAATTTCTGTAGTGTTGTTCTGCTAAAATTGTGGTAGGAACTAAAAAAGCAACTTGTTTTCCTGAATAGGCAGCCAAAAAAACTGCTCTTAAGGCTACTTCTGTTTTTCCGAATCCTACGTCCCCAACTAAAAGTCTTTCCATAGGTTTATTACTACAAAGATCGTTTATTATTTCTTCTATAGCTATTTGTTGATCTGGAGTTTCTTCATAGGGGAAAGTAGAACTAAATTCCTCATAGGAAAGTGCAGGAAATTTTAAGCTATAGCTTTTTAATGCCTTCCTTTCTGCATAAAGGGCTAATAATTCCTGCACAACTTCTCTTAATTCTTGTTCTATTTTTTTCTTGCGAGTAATAAAAGTTTTCTTCCCCAGTTTATCAAGCTTAGGCTCTTTATCACTAACCCCCACATAAGGATAAAGTTCATTTAAACGGGAAACAGGCAAATAAAGTTTGTCTGCACCTTCATACTCAATCTGTAAAAATTCTCCCTCTATTCCGTCAACCTTTAAAAAAGTTAAGCCTAAATATTTCCCTATTCCGTGGTATTTATGAACAACGAAGTCTCCTGGCTTTAAATCTTCAAACTTTCTAAAATAACCTTTTGCTCTTTTAATAGCTACTTGGGAAATTTCTTTCTTGAGAGAAACTTTGCCAAAAAGCTCGTATTCTGAAGTAACCCATGTAGACCAATTGGGCAAATAAAACCCTCTTTTTAAAATTCCCTTTCTAATTTCCAGATTTTTAAAATCTTCTAATCCTCTAAATTTAAGCCCTTCTATTACTATCTTTTCAGTTCTTTCATCTGAGACAACAAAAATAACCCTTTCACCCTCTTCTAAAGACTTTTTTAGCAATCTAAAAGCACTCTCTATTTTGTTAATATTTTTTTCTTCTAAGGTTTTTTTGGAAAGAAAAAAAGTAAGTCCCTTTTTTGAATTTTCAAAAGGTATTTCCTTTAAAATTATTCTTTTTAAACCTTGAGCTAAATTATGAAATTCATCTAAGGATAAGTATAAAAATGCTTCATCAAAATAAAGTTTTTTCTCTTCTTTTGCTCTTAAAGCATTCAAATAAACCCTATCCAAAAATTTTTCTGCATTTTTTTCTATCAAATATGGCTCGTATAGGATTAGCAAAATTTCTTTTTCTTTTAAATTTTCCCACAAAGGCTCTAATTTTTCGTAAAAAATGGGTAGTAAAAGCTCCCTATTTTCAAAAATGTATCTATTTTCTATTTGACTTAGAATTTGCGTAAAAGTTGATTCTGGAAGTTTATCTTTAAATTGAAAAAGCCTTTTATAGATAAACTCAACCTTTTCAGTAAAAAATACCTCTCTGCAGGGTAATATGGTAAGTTCTTCAAGAGAAGCGAAACTTTTTTGACTTACAGGATCAAAAAATCTTAACCCTGTAATTTTATTTCCGAAAAATTCAATCCTTACAGGAGAATCGTAATTGGGAGACCATAGATCTATAATACCCCCTTTTACGGCAAAAGTTCCCTTTTCTCTTATCACTCCTGTTCTTTCATATCCCAAATCTAAAAGTTTTTTAAGAAAACTTTCTCTATCAATTTCTTCACCAAGAATTAAATAATAATAAGCTTTTTTGAGGTTTTCTCTTGATATGGTTTTTCTTAAAAAAGCTTCTATAGTTCCTGCTAAAATTTTAATCTCAGGAAGTTCCCAAAGAATTTTTATTCTTTGCAGTTCTTCTTCAGCAAATGTATAGGCTTCTGAAAAGGGAAGAAGGCTTGGGGTAGGATAAAGAGCTGTCTTTTCTTTAGTAAAAACATTTAAGGCTAAAATAAATTCCTCTGCTTGATTTTCTTCAGAAAAAATAGCTAAAATAAATGTATTTTCAAAAGCTTTTAACTGATAAGATAAAAAATAGGCTAAGAAAGATGGATTAACCCCTGAAATAAAAAATTCTTCATTATAATCTTTATTTTTTAAAAATTTTTCAAAATTAGAAAAACTAAACATTTTTCTTTATAACCCATTTAATACTAAACATCTAAAACTCATTTTTCATAAAATTTAAGGCTATTTTCTAATTTTTTCAACAATAAAAACTGTTATATTCTCTTGACAAAATCTAAATTTAAGCTAATTTTAAGGATAAAATTAAAAGGGAGGTAATTTTAGTGCTTGCAGTAATAAAAACCGGAGGAAAACAGTATATTATAAAACCTGGAGATCGTTTAAAGGTTGAAAAGATTGAAGGTGAAGTGGGAGATATTGTAGAAATTAATGAAGTTTTATTAGTAAAAACTGATAAGGAAATTAAAATTGGAACCCCTTTAGTTGAGAGTGCAAAAGTTAAAGCTTCTATTGTAGAACAGGGTAAAGCTCCCAAAGTTATTGTTTTTAAGAAAAAACCAAAAAAGGGTTATAAAAGAAAAAAGGGGCATAGACAGCTCTATACTACCATAGAAATTAAAGAAATTTTATTATAAAAGGGGGGAAAATAAATGGCTCATAAAAAATCAGGCGGTGCCTCAAGAAACGGAAGAGATTCTACTTCTAAACGTTTAGGAGTTAAAAGATTTGGTGGACAATATGTTAAGGCTGGAGAAATTATTGTAAGACAAAGAGGTACAAAAGTCTATCCAGGATTTAATGTTGGGTTAGGTAAAGATTATACTATTTTTTCAAAAATTGAAGGTATAGTTAAATTTGAAACCAGAAACGGAAAAAAATTAGTAAGCGTATATCCTGTTTAAGTTTTTCTTGTTTTTCTCTCAATTTTTATTAAAATAATTTATGTGTTTAAATTAATTTTTTTATTTTTTTTTAGCTATCTTTTAGGCTCTATTCCCTTTGCTCTTCTTGTTTCCTTACCTCAAGGAGTAGATCCAAGAAAAGAGGGAAGCAAAAATCCAGGAGCTACCAATGTAGCAAGACTTTTAGGAAAAAAGTGGGGCATTGTTACTTTTTTAGGTGATTCCTTAAAAGGGGTTTTAGCCCTTTTGGTTGCTTTTTTATTTTTAGACAAAATCCCCTATCCCAAAGAATTAGTTTTAGCAGGCACAGCCTTTTTTGCTGTATTAGGACATCTCTTTTCTATTTTTCTTAAATTTAAAGGGGGAAAAGGTGTAGCAACTTCCATTGGAGTATTTTTAGTCCTTGCTCCTAAAGCAATGCTCATTTCTTTAGTAATTTTTTTAATAGCTGTTTTTATATCAAATTACGTTTCTGTAGGATCTCTTTTAGCTACTGCTTTGCTTCCTTTAAATATTTTCCTTATGAATTATCCTTCCGAATATATTATGTGTAGCTTTTTTTTAGCTATATTAATATGGATAAAGCATAAAGATAACATTAAAAGACTCTTAAAAGGTGAAGAAAAGACTTGGAGGAAAATTAAAAAATGATAGATAGAGTTCAAGCTAAACAAGAAGGAATATTTATTGATGAATTTTTGATTAAGGTTTCTCCTGACGATATGTATCTTTATTTAGAAGTAGATCCCAAAAATCCTGTAATAATAAAATCTTTAAGAGAAAAATGGGAAAAGATAAGTGCTCAATTAAAAGAAAATAAAATTATAGGGATTTTAGAGGACCCAGACTTTGTTGATAATATGTTAATTGTTGCGAAAGGTGTAGCTCCAAAAAATCCTATTCCAGAAAGAATAGAACTTTTTGAAAAATTTTCACCTCTTTTAAAAAAAGGTAAAGACTTAGAAGAGATATGTAGAGAAGTTCCTGAGGAGGAAGCAGAAGATTTAAGAGATCTTTGTCAGAGAATAATATGTGCTAAGAGTGAAGAAGCTATAGGAAGGTGGTATCCCTCAATTCCAGGAACACCTGGAGCTAACATATGGGGAGACCCCATTGATCCTCCCCCTTTATCTGAAAAACCTCCTTTTACACTTGGAAAAAATTTATATATAGATGAAAAGGATAACTTGATTAAAGCAAAGGAAAGTGGAGTAGTAGTAATTGAAAAAGATGTAATTGAAGTATATCCTGAATATACTCTTAAAGGCGATGTAGATTTCTCAACGGGAAATATATATTTTACAGGTAAAAAACTTATTATACAAGGAGACATAAAATTTGGGTTCAAAGTAATATGTGAAGGAGAACTTGAATTGCAAGGTGCTACGGAAAATAAAGTTTACATAGATGTTAAAGGATCTTTTATTTGTGAAGGAATTATAAGAGGGGAAGAAACCCAAGTAAAAGTAAAGGGCAATGCCCAAATTAAGACTGTTGAATTCGCTATAATAGAAATAGAAGGTAATCTTACTATTACCAATTATCTTATATTCTCAAAATGTACTGTTTATGGAAATATTATTGCCACTTCAGGAAAAGGGATTATTTACGGAGGAGAAATAAAGTGTAGCGGAAATATTGAAGCTAAAATTTTAGGTAACGACTCTCACACCCCTACTAAAGTATTTGCAGGGTATAACCCTGAACTTATAGAACCCTATAAAAAAGCCTTAAAAGAAGAAATGAAAATAAAAGAAGTTTTAGAAAGACTTGAACAAGGCATTAAATTAGGCAAAAAGTTAAAAAAATACGGAAAATTAAGCGAACAAAAAGAAAAGATCTTATCAAAATTAGAAGAAGAAGCTGAAAAATGTTATAGTGCTTTAGAAAAATTAAAAGAGGAGATAAGTAATTTAAAAAAATTGATTGCTGAATACAAGTCAAGAACTATTAAAATTCTTGATAAAGTCTATGCTGGTGTTACCCTTGGTATTACAGATCTTACTTATACTTTAAATGAAGATAAATCAGGTCCCTTTACCTTTTATTTAGAAGCTGATAAACCAAGTTTTAAAGATTAAAACTTATGGAAAAAAACTGGGAAGATTTTTTAGAAAGTTTAACCTCAGAAATAAAAAGAGATATTATAGAGAATTACTTTTCAGAAAAATTATATTTAGAAGAGGAATGGAAAAATTACGAAAGTCTTTTAGAAAATCTTAAAAAAATCCAAAAAAGAATTTTTAATAATGCTTGGAGGATATACTTTATACTTGATAAAGATGAAAATTTAATAAAAGAATTTGAGACCTTAACTTCATTTTCCCTTAAAATGAGTTGTGAAAAAAGTTTAGAATTATATGAAAACATCTACGAATTACCTGAAAAAGAACTAAAAAAGAGACTTTTTAGTAACATATTTTCTCCTTTTGGGTTTACCTTTAAAGGAAAATTTGTAAAGCTTTTTTACAATGTATATAAACGCCTCTATAACATTTTAAACAGTTATCTTAAGGAATACAAAAAGATTGAAAAAACTTATAATGTCTTAAAAGAAGAAACTGAAAATTTTCACAAGTCCTTTGATCTTTCCTACATTTTAAGCTTTTTTGAAAGGCTTGAAGTTCCAGAAGCAGAAATTGGGGGAATTGAAAACAAAGGAAAAATTATAGAAGATCTTGTAGAAAAACTTAAAATACCAATTCCTGCCCCCTTAAAATCGTACTTTTTAAACTATTCTCCTCTTCCCCTTCCCTCTAAAGTTTCTTCTAAGCTTTCTCAACTTGCCAAAATTTCTTTTGAAAAAAATCCAGAAAATGCAAAAGAAATTATTAGCTTTCTTGCTTAAAAATGTTTATCCATACAGTTAAAAGGTATATAGAAAAATTTCAGTTATTTCAAAAAGGTGATAGAGTCCTTCTTGGAATTTCAGGAGGTCTTGACTCAGTTGTCCTTTTAGAAACCTTATACCTTTTAAAAAAAGAATATAATTTAAGTCTTTTTGTGTCTCATTATGATCATAAGATCCGCAAAGATTCTTATAAAGATGCTCTTTTTGTATATCAACTTTGTAAAGAAAGGAAAATTCCCTTTTTTTATACTGCTTCTTCAGTTCCGGCTTATGCTAAAAGAGAAGGCTTAAGCTTAGAGATGGCAGGAAGAGAATTAAGATATAACCTCTGGTATTATTTAGCCAAGAAATACGATTTTCAAAAAATAACCCTTGCCCATCACTTAGATGATCTTGCAGAAGAAATTTTTATGAAACTTATTAAAGGGACTGGGAAAAGAGGACTTGCTGGTATTCCGGTTAAGAGAGAAGATCTAATTGTAAGACCTCTTTTATTTGTTACCAAAGAAGAAATTAAAAAATTTGCTTTAGAAAGAGGTCTAACCTGGAGAGAAGACGAAACTAATAAGGACTTAAGATTTTTGAGAAATAAAATAAGACACATTTTAATCCCTTTTTTAGAAAATAATTTTAATAAAAAGATCAAGGAAAATATAAGGAAAACTGCTTTTTTAATAGCTGAGGAGGAAGAACTTATTGAAGAACTTGCTAAAAGCAAATTTGAAGAAATAAAATTTTACTTGGAAGGAGAGGTAGCATTAAAACTTCACGAATTAAAACAAATTCATCCTGTTTTAAGAAGAAGAATATACTTTCTTGCTTTTAAAGAGGCAAAAATTCCTTTATTTAGAATCACTTATCCCCATCTTGAAAACTTAGAAAATTTAATAACTAAAAAAACTAAAGGACCCATATATTTGCCAGGAAATTTTTTAGCTTATAGAGGACCAGGTTACATAATTTTTACTAAAAAGCTCTTTTCTTTTCCCTATTTTGAAATTACTGTCTCAAAAGAGGGAAAATATCTTTTACCTAACAATCGAATGCTTAAAGTTTTTAAAATCCCCTTTACCAAAGATTTTATAAAACCAGAAAATAGCATGCTTTTTTCTGCTGAGAGGCTTACTTTTCCTTTTATTGTGAGAAGAAAAAAACCAGGAGATAAAATATACATTCCTTCTATTGGACACAAAAAACTTAAAAAATTTTTTTTAGAGAAAAAAGTTCCCCATTATTTAAGAGAAGATATATTATTGATAGAAAGAGAAAAAGAAATTGTAGGGGTATGGAATCTTTATATACATCCTGAATACGAAGTAACTGAGAAAACAAAGGAAATTTTAATTTTACAAATTAATTAAATTTTCTTTTGTTGATTTTACAAAAACTTGTAATAAATTTATTTTTAGAATAAATTAAGGAGGCTTAAAAGTTTTATGAAAAATTTTGGTAAAACTCTTGCTATTTGGATAATTATAAGTGCTTTAGTTTTAATTTTTTATAACTTCTTTTTTTCAGAGAAAGGGTTTTACACTACCTTCAATACTAACAATGTAAGTTACTCTGAATTTTTAGAAAAAGTAAATAATGACCAAATTAAAGAAGTAACCATAGAAGGCAAAAAAATTACAGGAAAACTTTCCTCAGGTGACCAGATAATAACCTATGCTCCGGATGACAACGAATTAATACCTCTTTTAAAGAAGAAAAATATAAAAATTGTTGCTAAACCTGAAAACCAAAATAGCTGGATTACTACTTTTCTTATTTCTTGGCTTCCTTTTTTAATCTTAATTATATTGTGGATCATTTTTTTGAAACAATTACAACCTACTAACAAACCTTTTTCTTTTATAAAAAGTAGAGCTAAATTAATCAAAGAAGGGAATACTAAGGTTACTTTTAATGATGTAGCAGGAATAGAGGAGGTTAAAGAGGAACTTCAAGATGTAGTTGAATTTCTAAAAAATCCTCAAAAATTTACCAAATTAGGTGCTCGTATACCAAAAGGGATTTTACTTGTAGGACCTCCTGGAACGGGAAAAACTCTTCTTGCAAAGGCTATTGCTGGAGAAGCAGGGGTACCCTTTTTCAGTATAAGTGGTTCTGATTTTGTTGAGATGTTTGTTGGAGTGGGAGCTGCACGTGTAAGAGATCTCTTTGCTCAAGCAAAAGCAAATTCTCCTTGTATTGTTTTTATTGATGAAATTGATGCAGTAGGAAGACAAAGGGGAGCTGGACTTGGCGGAGGACATGATGAGAGAGAACAAACTTTAAATCAATTACTTGTTGAAATGGATGGTTTTGAAACAGGAGAAGGTATCGTTGTCTTAGCTGCTACAAATAGACCAGACATTTTAGATCCTGCACTTTTAAGACCAGGAAGATTTGATAGACAAGTATTTGTCCCACCTCCAGATATTAATGGAAGGGAGGCTATTTTAAGACTTTATGCTAAAAAATTTAAAGTAGATGAATCTATCGATTTTAAATCTATAGCTAAAGGCACGCCCGGTTTTACAGGAGCAGATTTAGAAAATATGCTTAACGAAGCTGCTTTAATTGCTGCAAAAAAAGGCAAAGAAAAAATAGGAATTGAAGATTTGGAAGAAGCAAAAGATAAAATTCTTATTGGAAAAGAAAGAAAGGGAATCATTCTAAACGAAGAAGAAAGAAAAATTATAGCCTATCATGAAGCAGGACATGCTTTAGTAGCTTATTATCTTCCTGATCCTGACCCAGTTCATAAGATAAGTATAATCCCAAGAGGACAAGCTTTGGGAGTTACTCAGCAATTACCTTTAGATGATAGACACATTTATACGGAAGAATATTTGTTAAAAAAGATTACAGTTCTACTTGGAGGAAGAGTTAGCGAAGAAATAGTTTTTAATAAAGTAAGTAGCGGTGCTCAAGACGATCTTAAAAAAGCTACTCAAATTGCAAGAAAAATGGTATGTAACTGGGGAATGAGTAAAAAATTAGGACCTATAACCTTGGGAAGAAGTGAAGAACATATTTTCTTAGGTAAAGAAATGTTTCAAATTAAAGATTTTTCAGAAGAAACTGCCCGTATAATAGATGAGGAAATAAAAAATATCGTACTAAGTTGTTATGAAAAAGCTAAAACTATATTGAATCAATACTTACAAAAACTTCACAAAATTGCTCAAACATTATTAGAAGAAGAAACTATAGATGCAGATAAATTTAAGTTAATTCTTGAAGGAAATTAATTTTTTATGTTTTCGCCTTTAACTTTAGGTTCTAAAATTTTAGACTGGGAAAATTCTCCCTATTTTGTAGGAGTATTGAATATTACTCCTGATTCCTTTTCAGACGGAGGTAAATACTTAAATATAGAATCTGCTTTAAAAAGAGCTAAGGAACTCTTAGAAGAGGGTGCAGAGATTATTGATATAGGAGGTGAATCAACTCGCCCTTTTTCTGATCCTATCTCTGAAGAAGAGGAATTAAAAAGAGTAATACCAGTAATTAAAGCTATTAAAAGTGAGTTCCCAGAAGCTATTATTTCTGTAGATACATATAAAAGTAAGGTAGCTGAAGAAGCCTTAAAAGCAGGTGCAAATATAGTTAACGATATAAGTGCTTTGCGTTTTGATCCAAAAATGGTTGAAGTGGTAAAAGATTTTGGTTGCCCTGTTATAATTATGCACATGCAGGGTAATCCAAAAACTATGCAAATAAATCCCACTTATAGGGATGTAGTTAAAGAAATTAAAGAATTTTTAAAAGAAAGAATTGAATTTTTAGTAAAAAAAGGGGTCTCCTTTGAGAATATAATAATTGATCCTGGTATAGGATTTGGAAAAACTTTTGCTCATAATTTACAAATTCTTAAAAATCTTGATTCCTTTAAAGAGCTTAATCGCCCTCTCATGATAGGACATTCAAGAAAAAGTTTCATAGGAGAAATTATAAACAAACCCCCAGCTCATAGAGACGGAGGAACTGTGGGAGTTTCTCTTTTTGCCTATTTAAAAGGAGTACAGTTTTTAAGAGTTCACAAAGTAGATATTAATAAAGATGCACTTGCTACTTTTAAATTTTTAATAGAAAATTAAGGAGTTTTTAATTTGAATCTCTACGTTGAAAAACTATTAGAAGTTTCTAAAACCTTAACCTTTAAAGATATTTTAGACATAGCTATCGTAACTTTCATTATATATAGAATTCTTCTTTTAATTCAAGGAAGTAGAGCTTTTCAGATGGCTGCGGGATTGACTATAATAGTTTTAATGTATCTTCTCTCAGATGTGCTTCAGCTTTTAACTTTAAATTGGATTTTAAACACTTTTATGTCTTCCATATTTATTCTGATTATCATCGTATTTCAAGATGACATAAGGAGAGCTCTTGCTCAAATTGGTAAACCTACTTTCTTAAAAATTCAAACTGAATTTTCCTATGAAATAGAAGAAATTGTTAAAGCTGTTACAACCTTGGCAGAAAAAAGAATAGGTGCTCTTATTGCTTTGGAAAGAGAAATTAGTCTAAAGGATTTTTTGGAAGGTGCAACCACAATTGATTCTAAAGTAACTAAAGAGCTTCTAATTAGTATTTTTAATCCAAAAAGTCCTTTACATGATGGAGCAGTTATAATCAGTAAAGGAAAAATTCTTGCTGCTGGGGTTATTTTACCCCTTTCCACTAATCCAGATATAGCAAAAGATTTAGGAACAAGACATAGAGCAGCTATAGGAATTACTGAAATTACAGATGCAATATCTATAGTAGTTTCAGAAGAAACAGGTTACATTTCCTTAGCAGTTAGTGGTAAGATAATAAGGGATATCACCCCTGCTACTTTAAGAAAAATGCTCTCTCAACTTTTAGGGTTTGAATCGAAAGCTCCTTGGTGGGTAAGAATAGGTTATGAAATTCAAAAGGGAACATAAATTAAAAATTATTTCCTTTTTTTTAGCTATTATCCTTTGGTACTTCGTTGTCTTAGGAAAACCTATTGAAAAGGATCTTGAAATTCCTATAATCAGGAAAAATTTTAATCCCAATTATTTAGTAGAAATAAGTCCTTCTGAGGTTGTTTTAAAAGTAGAGGCTACAAGAAGAATCTTAAGAAATTTCCCATCTCACGACTTAAAATTAGAAATAGATATATCAAAATATCCTCCAGGAGTCCATCAAATAAGAGTGCCTATAGAAAAATTAAATCTTCCTTCAGATTTAAAAATAAAAGAACTTAAACCTGATTTAATCACCTTAGTAATTAAAAGATTAGATATTAAAAGAGTTCCTATTAAACCAGTTTATGAAACAGAAGGAAATTTTCCTAAAAAGTTTAAGCTCATAATAAAACCTTCTTACGTAACTGTTAAAGCTCCTGTAGAGGTTTTAGTTAATACTTATTATGTAACCACTCAACCCTTAGATATTTTAAAACTAAAAATAAAAAAAGAAATAGATGCTGATTTAGTTATACCCCCTGGTGTAATATCCGTATATCCTGAAAAGATAAAAATTATCTATCGCGAATGAGGAGGTATTCTATGAAAAAGAAATTATTTGGAACTGATGGAATAAGGGGTGAAGCTAATGTATTCCCTATGCTCCCTGAAATAGCTTTACAGGTAGGAAGAGCTATAGGCTACTTATTTAAAAATCATGATATCTATTTTAGTAAAGTTCTTATCGGAAAAGATACCCGTCTCTCTGGATACATATTTGAATCTTCTTTAGTTGCTGGACTCTGTTCAATGGGAGTGTCAACCTTTTTAGTAGGACCCTTACCAACCCCGGCAGTGGCTTTTTTAACTAAAGATATGAGAGCTGATGCAGGTGTAATGATTTCAGCCTCTCATAACCCTTATTATGATAATGGAATAAAGATTTTTGACAAAAATGGCTATAAACTACCAGATGAACTGGAAGAGAAAATAGAAAACCTCATTTTTGATGAAAACTTTTCTACTAAGAGGTGTTTGAAAAGTGAACTTGGTAAAGCTTATAGAATTAAAGATGCCCCTGGAAGGTATGCAGTGCATTTAAAGTCAGTAGTTCCTCCTTATTTAAACTTTGAGGGATTAAAAATTGTCATAGATTGTGCAAATGGAGCTGCTTATCAGATAGGACCTCAGGTTTTAGAAGAACTCGGAGCAGAGGTTATTACTATAGGATGTAGTCCTAATGGAATAAATATAAATGAAAATTGTGGTGCCCTATGTCCTGAAAAAGCAAAAGAATTAGTTATACAAAGTGAAGCCCACCTCGGAATAGCACTTGACGGAGATGGGGATAGAATTGTGGTAATTGATGAAAAGGGAAACTTAATAGATGGAGATGATATATTAGCTCTTTTTGCTCTTGATTTCAAAAACAAGGGATTTCTTTCAAACAATACTGTTGTTGGGACTATAATGAGTAATTTGGGATTAGAAAAATTTTTAGAAAAACAAGGTATATCCTTTGTCAGAACCTCTGTAGGGGATAGATATGTACTTATGAAAATGAAAGAATTAGGTAGTATTTTGGGAGGAGAAACCTCAGGACATATCATTTTTCTTGATAAAGCAACTACCGGTGACGGACTTCTTACAGGAATAAGACTTATTTCTCTAATAAAAGAAAGAGAAAAACCACTTTCAGAACTTATTCCTCTTTTTGAAAAATTTCCTCAGGTAATAATAAGTGTAAAAGTTAAAGAGAAAAAACCAGTTGAAGAAATAGAGGGACTTAAAGAAAAAATAAAATTAGCAAAATCTAAAATAGGAAAGAAGGGAAGAATTGTAATAAGACCATCTGGAACCGAGCCTAAATATAGAATAATGGTTGAAGGAGATAAAAAAGAACTTATAGAAGAAATAGCTAAAGAACTTGCTGATTACATAAAACAAAAACTTAATTAAAATGAAAAAATTTATTCTCTTTCTATGGATTTTTATGTTTATTTGCTTTTTCTTAGGTGTAATGTTAGGGGGAAATGACTTCATAAAAGAAAGAGCGGGAACCTTGTGTCTTTCCTGTATGGGATTAGAGGAATGAAAAGAAAATGGTTTCAGTTAGCTTCAACCTTCATTCATAATGGTTATGTGGGATTTTTAGAAAACCCCGGTATTTATAACGGATTTCTTAAAAATTTATGTGGACCTGGGCTAAATTGCCATTCTTGCCCTGCTAGTTTATTTACCTGCCCTTTAGGAATTTTGCAAAATTTTTTTATTTCTGTAAGAATTCTTTCCTGGCAAGTTTTAATAGGTTCTTTTTTATACATTCTTGGTTTTTTTTTGCTTTTTGGTCTTTTTCTGGGAAGGTTTATATGTGGCTGGCTTTGTCCTTTTGGATTTTTACAAGACCTTGTATATAAGATACCCTTTCTAAAAAAACAAATCAATTTCCCCTTACATATTGAAAGTTACTTAAAATTTACATTTCTTATTTTTTTTGTAATCCTTTTACCCCTTTTTATATTAAATGAACTCGGTTATGGAATTTTGTGGTTTTGCAAATATATATGTCCTGCAGGCACTATAGAAGCTGGATACTTTAATCTTTTGCTACAACCCTCACTTTTTTTCCTTGCAGGTTTTATTTTTTATCTAAAAACTTTTATTTTGATTTTAATTTTAATTTTGTGCTTAGTAAATTTTAGATTTTTCTGTAAAAATCTCTGTCCTCTTGGGCTTATATATGGATTATTTAATAAAATAGGAATTTTAAGACTTTCTTTAATTAAGAATAATTGCAATTCCTGTAAAGTTTGTGAAAAAGTTTGTCCTGTAAATTTATATCTTCCTGAAGAAATTAATTCTATAGATTGTATAAGGTGTTTAAATTGTCTTAAAATATGCCCTACCAAAGCTATAAAATTGAAAATATATAAACCTTATGAAATATCCAATTATCAAACTTAATAAAAACGGTGTTAAGAGATATTTAGAAAATCATCTCTGGTTTTCTTCTAAAGAGATTTTTCAATTTGAAAGAATTAGAAACGAAATTCCAGCAGGCTCTATAGTAGATTTAACTTCTGAAGATAACTTTTTTCTTGGACGTGGCTATTTTAATCCAAAGAGTTATTATTCTTTAAAACTTCTCACAAAAGAAGATACAGCTATCAATGAAGAATTCTTTTTAAAAAGGTTTTCCAAAGCCCTTAAATTAAGAGAATATCTTTATCCAAAGGAAAGTTGTTTCAGACTTATTTTTTCTGAAGGAGATTTTTTACCCGGGCTTATTATAGATATCTATGAAAATGTAGCAGTTGTCCAAATACAAACTCTGGGAATGGAAAGGTTAAAAAATTTCGTAATAAATGCTCTTAAAAAACTTTTAAATCTTAAAGCTATAGTTTTAAAAAATGATTCTTCTAAAAGATTAGAAGAAGACCTTGAGCTTTATGTAGAAATAGCTTATGGTAAAACAGAAGAAATAATCTTAGCTAAAATGGATGAAATAAAATTTCTTATTCCTATTTTAAAAGGACAGAAATCTGGCTTCTTTTTGGATCAAAGAGAAAATAGAAGATTTCTCAAAAATATTGCTAAAGACTTGATAGTTTTAGATGGATTTTCTTATATAGGAGCTTTTTCTTTTTACGCTTTAAAAGGCGGAGCTAAAAAAGCTTATCTTATTGATAAGTCAGATTTTGCACTAAGTTTAGCTGAAGAGATAGCTAAAATTAATGGATGGAAAGATAAAATAATAACTATACAAGGTGATATTTTACAAATTCTTAAAAACCCTCCTAAGTCAGACATTCTTATTCTTGATCCCCCTGCCTTCATAAAAACTTTTAGAGATGTAAAAGCAGGGGAAAAAAAATACGAAAATCTTTATTTTTTAGGAAGTAAAGCTTTAGAAAAGGGGTTTTTATTTGCTTTTTCTTGTTCTTATTTTTTAAAGCTTGAAAAAATGAAAGAGATGATTAAAAATAGTTTAAAGAAACTAAATAAAGAAGGAACCATTATTTTTTATGGATCCCAAGCAGGTGATCATCCAATTAATCCCTTTGTTGAAGAAACTTTTTATTTAAAAGGTTTGGGAATTTACATACAATGATTTGTAAGGTATGCAAAGAAGAAAAATCAATTGTTTCTAAAGTTTTAGAAGTTTGTGTAGATTGTTTAAGAACCTTTCCAGAAAAAACAAAATCTTTTATAGAAAGGGCTCATCAAGAAAGTAGAAAATCCTTTAACCTTCCTCCTTTTCCTCCTTCTGTAGAAGAGGGCATAAGATGTAAAATTTGTAGTAATGAATGTAAAATTCCTGAAAATCACTTTGGTTTTTGTGGATTAAGAAAAAATGTAAAAGGAAAACTAATAGGACCAACTTATAAAGAGGCTAAGGTTTCTTGGTATCTTGATCCTTTACCTACTAATTGTGTAGCAGATTGGGTTTGTCCAGCAGGAACAGGATGTGGATATCCTGAATTTGCATATAAACCAGGGGCTGAATATGGCTATTACAATTTAGCTGTGTTTTTCCATGCCTGTAGCCTTGACTGTCTTTTTTGCCAAAATTGGCATTTTAGAGAACTTACCTTAAAACCTGAAACTAAATCAATAGAGAGCTTTTTAAATGCTTTAACACCAAAAGTTTCTTGTATTTGTTATTTTGGAGGAGATCCCTCTCCACAACTCCCCTTCGCTATTAAAGCCTCTGAAAAAGCTTTAGAAAACAAAAAAAATAAAATCCTTAGAATTTGTTGGGAAACTAATGGTCTTATGAACAAAAATATGCTTAAAAAAGTTATTGAACTTTCATTAGTTTCTGGTGGTTGCATAAAATTTGATTTAAAAGCTTGGAATGAAAACTTGCATATTGCTTTAACTGGTGTATCAAATAAAAGGATTCTTGAAAATTTTGCCTTTGTTTCTCAATACATAAAAGATAGACCCAAAGTGCCATTATTAATTGCAAGCACTCTTCTTGTCCCAGGATATATAGATGAAAAAGAAATTGAGGGAATTTCTAAATTTATAGCTAATTTAAATCCCGAAATTCCTTATAGATTACTTGCCTTTTATCCACATTTCTATATGAGAGATTTACCTTTAACTTCTAAAGACTTGGCTTATCGATGTTACGAAATGGCTAAAAAAGCTGGTTTAAAAAGGATTTCTATAGGAAATATCCATCTGCTACATTAAAATTCACTAATTTCTCTATTAAAATTGTTTAAAGTTTCAACTCTTTTTTCCAAATTAATAGTTTTATTTTTAAGAATATCAAAAAACTCATCTTCTTTCAATTTTTCAAAATCTATTACCACTCCCTCTAAAAAGACTCTTTGAAAATCTTCAGAATTATAAAAAAATATATAAGAATTAGATTTAATCTCTGCTTCTAAAAAAACAAGACATTCTTTTATAAATGCCTCCTTAGAAACAAAATTTTTAAAGCTTTGGGTTTCATCTTTAAATTCCCTTTCTAACAATACCCATGGCTCTAAATACTCCCTTTTTATACAACCAATATATTTATAATTTAGAAACTTTATATAGTATTTTTCGTAAGCCCTTCTTTTTAAGATAAAATCTTTTGTCAAAATAAGATCTTTAAAAAACATTTGTTTTTTTGTATTTCTAAAACCTGAAAAATTCATATAAGTAACTATATCAAAAATTCTAAGTTTTAGCCCACTACCCTCTTCAAAAGATTTTCTCAAAAATTCAAAACCATTTTCTAAATATTGCCAAAGTTTTTCTTTTAAAAGTTCGTTATAAAAATTTAG
>Ga0197143_1001700_pt1 | contig 18037 bp, 16 predicted proteins | sample GBS70_MetaG_FD_148603 | JGI IMG/M metagenome (GOLD analysis project Ga0197143, IMG submission 148603) | Sediment microbial communities from Great Boiling Springs, Gerlach, Nevada, United States - GBS 70_MetaG | ecosystem: Environmental > Aquatic > Thermal springs > Hot (42-90C) > Sediment...
CCCTTGCGCACTCGGAAGCGGTTGCACCTGTAGTCATGACATCGTCAATAAGCAAGATACGCTTGTCTTTTATTACCTTTGGCTTTCTTATGGCAAAACACCCTTTCTGTCTTCTTAGCCTCTCCGAGCGGGTATGGTGGTCCTGGGGACCTGGGTCCTTTTGGCGATAGAGCACGGATGCACTGAACTTAGTTTTCAATATCTTCGCAACCACTTTGGCAAGCAGGGCGGATTGGTTATAGCCACGCTTTAGGTGGCGTTGGATAGAAATGGGAACTGGCACGATGAGGTCGTAATCTGTCATCCCGTTCTTGTACGCAACCCATGCGAGCATGCGACCAAGCTCATAAGCCAGGTCGAAGTGTCCGCCATATTTCAGAGACATGACAAGTGTGACCGCACCACCATTATACACGAATAAAGCCCTTCCCTTGTCAAATTGCAAATCGCCTTGGATGCAGTCCCCACAGACCTGGGATGGATAATCAAGGGGGAGTCCGCACTTTTGGCAAAAGGGTTCAGAGGCAAAAGATAGGGTTTGGACACATTCTTCGCACACACTAAGAACAGGCGGTGGATAGGAAAATGGCAAAAGACGATTGCACAGTCTGCAGGCTCTTGGAAAAGCTATGGAAAGACATGTTTCAACAGCAAAGGATATACAAAACTTCAAAACTCGTCGGATTCCATCCGTGCGAAATCCTTGACCCACTGGGGCTCCTGGACCTCTATCCTCTCTGCATCCCCCCAAAGTCTCTCGAGGTCGTAAAAAGCACGGGTTTCTTTCTCGAATATATGAACCACTACATCCCCGTAATCCACAAGTACCCACCTCGAAGCCCTCTTTCCCTCGACGCCCAATGGCACAACCCCCTTGTCCTTCAGCTGCGCCTGAAGGATGTCGGAGATCGCCATCACATGCCTGTCCGAGCGTCCAGACACTATCACGAAATAGTCGGTTATGTCTGTCAGTTTCCCCACATGTAGGACAACCGTGTGGAATGCGTTCTTCGACCACAACGCCTGAAGTATCGCATCCAGAAGCTTTTGTGTGTCCTTGAACTGTTCTGGCATCTCCTCCCTTTTTCGGGGACGAAGACTCAGTGTGTCCATAGACCTCCTTCAAAAGACCAAATAGAAGTCCAAGGGTTTGCACACCCATTTTCTTGCTGTCCATAAAAGCCTTCAACAAGGCTATATCGAGTCTTCGGGCAAGTATGTTTCATGGACATGAGACTGTGGATCCTCGAGGTGTATCGGAGTTACAAAATGGAGGATTCCCGCAAAAGTCCTTCACGCAAACATAGCCTTTTCTACAGTCAAAGTCGTCATTGCACCGCCTCATGCAGTAAGAATCATCAGCTGAAAACCTTATGCAAACAGCCTCTGACGGGCATGTATCCTCGATACAAGACGAGATTGTGCAATATCCGCCCGGCTTTGACAAATCACAGATGACCCCAGCGCCAGAACCACAGTCACTGTTCCTCTTGCAATCATCGCCTATCTCACGACCACAACCAAACGAAAAAGCGAAAAGAATTAGGAAACTAGCCCTCATCCTTTATGACCGTACTGTCTATACCCAGTAGCTGTCTAATCTGGTCCAGGCGGTTTTTCAAAGCCTCGCACGCCCGTTCTGCATTCTCTCGCATCTCACTTTCTTTTTTCAGGGCAGCCTTAGCCCGTCCCATCTCTTCCCTCAACTGCCTATTTTCTTTTTCAAGCTCCTCGATCCTTTCTAACGCTACTTTAGCCTTTGCAAGACTTTCCCTCATCTCTCGAGCCTCTGCGACCAAAGCCTCTTTCTCTTCACGAAGTCGCGCCACCTCCTTTTCCAGTGACTCTGCCCTCGAAGCCATTTCCCGCAAAATATTAAAACTTTTTTCCTTTTCCGCTATCTCTGCAAGCCGTTCTTGCAGAGCCATGACTTCAGCCCGGGCAAGGTCCACCTGCTCCCTCAGTGTCCGGTTTTCCATTTCCAGCATTTCCATCGCGTCCTTGTAACCAGCCTCAAGGGTTTGAAAAAGCCCCGATGTATCAAGAAGTTTTGCCTTTGCCTCCTCCTCCGCCTTCTTTGCTTGTGCGAGTTCTGTTCTCAACCGTTCCACTTCCTTTTTTAGCGCCTCTACCACTGCCTCAGTTTCTTTTCTTGCCGCTTCCCTCGCCTTCTCGATTTCCATCTCTAACTGCTCTAATCTAGTAAAATCTCTCTCCTTACTCACCGACGCAAGAACTCCGTTCACCCTCCTCCTCTCTTCAGCGAGTTCCTTCTCCAGTTCCATCACCTTTTTTTGCATCATGCTCTTCTCTTGCTCAAGCTTCGCTAGCATACTCTTCATGGAACTCACCTCTTCTTCCACATAGCTCGCTATCGCCTGTGCCTGAATGCTTGGCTGATACAGCGTCCTATCAGGTATATCAACTTGTTTACCAACATCTTCAACCAGGGCAAAACCCAGGTTTTTCAGTGTCCCTCGCAAGATTTCTTCTCCAAAGGGCTTTTTCAAGTAGAAATCTGCCCTTGTTGGCAAAGCCATGTGCTTTTTCAAGGTTTCAAAACTAGCCCGTTCTGAAAGCAAGATAAGGGGAATCTTTCTTAGACTCGGATCCTTCTTTATCTTATGGCAGATCGTAAATCCCTTTGGGACATCGGAAGACAAAAGAATCACCTTCGGCATAATCTTTTGAATCTCTAAAGGCACCTTGTCATTAGCCTCGACCCTCATCACTGAGAATCCTGAAGACGCAAGCGTTTTTTCGATGAGCGATGCGACTTCTTCGTTGTCTTCAATTACGACTGCTCTGTTCTCGACAGACTCTTCCACTCGTTCGTTCAGAAGCAAACCTCTAAAAGAAGATTACACCACATTCAACCCTAAGTCAAACGCAATTACAAAAAAGATACCGTCAGGGTCAAGCCCAAGTCTTTAAGCCTTCGTTATAGAATCAAGTTTCTGAGCTTGATTTATCAGGTCTTGAAGTTTTATAGAAGCGAGCACCTGTTCCACTGCCTCTGACACCCGTATCCAAACCTTTCTTGTTACACAGGTTTCTGATTTTTGGCAAAAAAGCGGGTCCTGCACGCAGTCAACCACATTTACAGGGCCTTCAACCGCCAAGATTACGCTCAAAAGGTCAACCTCGTGAGGAGGTTTTGCAAGCACAAACCCGCCCTTAGCGCCCCTAAGAGCCCTCACGATCCCAGCCTGTCTAAGCCTTGTCATGACCTGATCCAAGTATTTCGCAGAAAGTCCCTGCCTTTCGCATATCTCTCTGAGGCTAACAGGGCCTTGCCCCTGAAAAAGCGCAATGTCAACTAATGCCCTTGTTGCGTATCTGCCTCTTGTAGAGATCCGCATAGTTAGAATGTTACGAAGCGAAAAACCAATGTCAACTGTGATTTTGAAAAAGTTTGACTTTGCAGTGCGAAAGTAATGCTGCCCTTCTTTGAAGAATGAAACATTTTCCGTGAAAAGAGCGATTAGATACCTATGAAGGTGTTGCGGAGGAACACCACATGGTAAAAATCCAGTTTCCAGACATAGATGATGAAAAGCCAACTAGACTGCACTTGATGGCGATTGAAAAAGGCTTGTTGAAAGAAAAAAGAGTCATAGAGAAAGAGAAGGTCTTGGAACAACTAGAAAGAGAGCGCCGCATCATGGAAGTGGAAAAGATCTCGTATTGGTTGTGCGAAAAGTTTGAAAGATTTGCGGCTCTTGGAGGGTACATGCCGCAACTTCTGTTTGTAAAGGGAGAGCTCGACTTCTCGAGGCCCCTTGTAACTATCGTGGGCACACGAAGCCCAGACGAATATGGAATGGAGGTTTCAAAAAGAGTTGCCTTTGCCCTTGCAAAGGCGAAGGTTACAGTGGTGTCTGGAGGTGCGCTTGGCATTGACACATGCGCACACGAAGGGGCGCTCGAAGCAGGCGGGAAGACTATTTGTATTCTAGGTAATGGGATCGCAACACCCCATCCAGCACAAAACAAAGAACTTTTCCAAAGGATTGTAAGCACAAAAGGCGCATTGCTATCGGAATACCCAGTGCTATCAAAGCCTCTCAAGTGGCATTTCCCCGAGAGGAACAGGCTCCTTTCTGCAATAAGCGATGCGGTCATTGTGGTTCAGGCAGGTGAAAAATCAGGCGCCCTGATTACCGCAGAGTTTGCAAAAAGGCTTGGAAAACCTTTGTTCGCTGTGCCAGCTGATATATGGTATAAAAGGTCCCTTGGTTGCCTTAGGCTACTCAAAGATGGGGCACTGCCACTTGTAAGCCCAAAGGATCTCTCGGTTGTAGAAAGTCTTGCTTTTTTGAAAAACGCAAGTATTGAATGGCCATTACCAGGATATAGGCAGTTTGGCACAAGCAATCCGTGGGTATCTATGACGGACGCCCAAGAAAAGGCGCAAGTGGACTCCCCAGTACTCGATGCCCTTCAAAAAAGACCTCTCAGCGTCGACGAACTCGTGGTTGCAACAGGCTTAGGTGTGGCAGAGATTCAAGCGGAACTATTTCAACTAGAGGTGAAAAGGCTTGTTCGAAGGATGCCAAATGGACAGTTTTGTGCCTTACCACACCACCCCTCTAAGTCTCTTAGCAAAGAAGATGGTATTGATGACTAGAGAATGGTCGATCCTCCCATCCAAAATCATTTGTTCCACCTCTTCGAAGGTTGCCTCGAATGTCTCGACAAACTCAGATGGGTCGAAATGCCTCGTGCCTGTGGGTGTGACACCTAATGCCAAAAACATGTGGCAGTGATTCCTTATAAAGGCGGGATTTGGCTTTACAACTCCGGTCTTTATAACCTTTTCCGCTTTATATCCAGTTTCTTCTTCCAGTTCCCTGAGCGCTGCCTCTTCAGGGGTTTCGTTATCTACCATGCCGCCAGGAACCTCTATCGTAACCTCGTTGGAACCCGCTCTGAACTGCCTTATAAGCACAACCTTCCCATCCTTAGTCACTGGAACTACATTCACCCAGTCTTTTGACAAAAGGACGAAAAAGGAATGGGTTCTTCCATCTGGCATCCTGAAATCCTCGGATACCATACTGAATATCTTGAAATCGCCTATGAACCTAGAGCCTATCCTATGCCACCTCTCTAGCATCTTGAGCCTCCTTCACCTCCTCAAGCGCCTTTTTTGCCGCATCAAGACAATGTTCTATAACCCCTTCATCGTGAGCTAAGGACAAGAACATGGCTTCGAACTGGGAGGGTGGAATCATTACACCGTTTTTCCTCATTGCATGGAAAAACAGGGAAAAGGCTTTGGTATCACATGAAAGGGCATCGTCATAGTTTTTTACGGGCTTTCGAGAGAAAAACACGGTGAGCATCGAGCCAATGTGCTGGACAACCAAAGGAATACCCATTTCTTCAGAAAGCTTAGATATGCCGTCTGCAAGCCTTTTCGTTCTGGCTTCCAAGATAGGATACGGATCCTCTTCTTTGAGCACTTTAAGAGTCGCAAGCCCTACTGATACAGAAATCGGGTTACCAGAAAGTGTCCCTGCCTGATAGCAGGGTCCAAGAGGAGATATAAGCCTCATGATCTCCTTTCTTCCGCCATAAGCACCTATCGGAAGGCCACCACCTATTATCTTTCCGAAGCACATAAGGTCAGGGGTTATACGAAGCAAGGACCATGCCCCCCCCCAAGCAACCCTGAATCCTGTCATCACTTCATCGAGAATCAACAAAGCGCCGTATTTTTTAGGGATTGTCCGCAAAGCCTCCACGAACTCTTCTTCAGGCAAGACAACCCCCATATTTCCAACGAATGGCTCCACGATCACGCATGCGATCTCGTTGCCAAACTGAGCAAACACCATTTCCAGTGCTTCCGGGTCATTGTAAGGCAAGGTGAGAGTGTGCATAGCAAACGCATCTGGCACACCAGCGCTATCAGGAGAACCGAATGTTGTTGCGCCTGAACCAGCCTTTACAAGTAGATAATCCGCATGCCCGTGATAGCATCCTGAAAACTTTACTACTTTTGGCCTCCCTGTATATGCCCTTGCAACCCTTATTGCACTCATGGTTGCTTCCGTGCCCGAGTTTACAAGCCTTAGCATCTCAACGGGAGGGTTTGCCTCGATGATAGTTTCTGCAAGCAAGACCTCCTCTTCCGTAGGCATGCCATAAGACAGACCCTTGCCCATTGCTTCCTCAAGTGCACGCAGACACGCTTTATGCCTATGCCCAAGGATTAATGGACCATATGCCATGACAAGGTCGACATAACGGTTTCCGTCTATGTCAAATACAAAAGCCCCTTCACCTCGTGCAACGAAGAAAGGGATTCCACCCACTGCCTTATGAGCCCTAACAGGGCTATTCACCCCCCCGGGGATCACCTTTTTCGCCCTTTCAAACGCCTTCACGGATCTTTCAAGCCTAATCTCTTTCATATTCGTCCTCCTTTACTAAAATCCTTGGTATATGTTCCGCAATCCTTGTGGTTATCTCGTAGTTTATCGTCTTTGCCCATCTAGCCAATGCTTCGGCGGATACTTCGTCTGTGCCCTGCCTGCCTAAAAGCACAACCTCGTCCATGGGTTTCACACCGCTTATGTCAGTAACATCAACCATAATCATGTTCATGCAAACCCTCCCACGCACAGGCGCCCTTTTGCCATGTATAAGAACATATCCAAGGTTCGACAGCCCCCTGTCATAACCGTCATAATAACCAACAGGCAAAACCGCTATCCTCGAGTCGTGCGTCGTCCTGTATTCCCTTCCATAACCGATAAACTCGCCAGCAGGCACCTCTTTTACTTGTGCAACCACAGTCTTCCATGTGAGGGCAGGTTCAAGCCTTATTTTATGTCTCATGGTAAGCGCCGCTGTCACGAAGGTCTCGGTTGAGGGCCACATGCCATAGACCGCAATGCCAGGTCGAACCAAGTCCATGTGAGTCTCGTTCCAAAGGATAGTCGCAGCAGAGTTCGCCACTGTGCGTATTTTCAAGGACAATCCAGCATCCAATAAGGTCTGCACAGCATCTTTGAATCGCCTAAGTTGCATCCTTGCAAAGCTGTGGTCTGTCGTGTCCTCGATGTCCGCAAAATGGGTCGAAAGTCCAGCGATCTCAATATGCTTCAACGCTTTTGCCTTCCCAAAAAAAGCCTTTGCCTCTTCTATTCTCAACCCCTGTCTGTTCGTGCCTGTTTCGAGTTTCAGAATAACTTCCAAGGTCTTACCCCTCTTTCTGGACGCTTCATCCAGTGCGGTTAGGACCTCTAGGTCATACACCACAGGGATGCAACAGGTTTCTACAGCCTCCTCTGCGTCGCACGGAGGTATATACCCAAGTACAAATATCCTCGACTCAACACCTAAGGAGCGCAGTTTTATAGCCTCTGACAACTCATTTACGCACAGGTTTCTAATCCCAATCTCTTCGAAAACTCTGGCGCATAACTCGAGTCCGTGCCCATATGCGTTCGCCTTTACGACAGGTGCGATCTTTCCCAGCGAGCCTACAATTCTTTCAAACTCGCGTATGTTGTTTTCTAGAGCCCTGAAAGATATTTCGCACCACGAAAGTGGTTTAGGCATTTTATTCCCCAATGATCTTTATAAGCACCCTTTTCCTTCTCATCCCATCGAATTCCCCATAAAAGATCTGTTCCCATGGACCAAAATCAAGTTTCCCATTGGTGACTGCAACTACTACCTCCCTGCCCATAATCTGCCTTTTTATATGCGCATCCCCATTTTCTTCGCCTGTCAAGTTGTGGCGATACTGACTAGTTGGCTCATGTGGCGCTATCCCTTCCAAAAACCTCTCGAAATCGCTATGAAGCCCATCTTCGTCATCGTTTATGAAGACAGAAGCGGTTATGTGCATCGCGTTTACAAGGCAAAGCCCTTCTTTTATACCGCTTTTCTTCAATGCCTCCTCTACCTTTGGTGTTATGTTTATGAACGCTATCCTCTTTGGTATGTTGAACTCGAGGTATTCTGTGTATGACTTCATCTGATCTGCCTCAAAAAAGACCGGGTAAAACTTGACCTATTTCCGTTGTATTGTCAATCCAAATCCTTTTCTCTTCTTACTTGTTTGGAACAAGAATGACCCTTGTCGCCATTGTTATTCTGTCAAAATGCATCAAAGTCTCTTTTAATGCTCGCTTCAGGAAAGTTAGTCTGTCAGGTCTTGTTACGATTGGGATAGGTTTCGAGGTGATGCGCGCCAAGAAGTCGTTGTCTAGTTTGTAAATAAAGCCTTGAAGCATAGGAACTCTGGACAAAGACGACACGAAACCTTCCTCCACACCTACAAACTTTATCCTCGATTTGCAATACCAAGGAATACAGGTGTCGTAGAGCTCGAAAAGAAAGATGTCCTTATAGGTGGCTAGAAAGTTGGCACATATTGCCTTGGTATCGGGTGAGAAATCTAGATTCACCTTTTTTGGTGAACTAAAGGGATAGAAACACAGGACTGAAACCAGAAGGAAGACGATGACCTGCGTCTTTGCGTTCTGAAGAGAAGGAGAAGACAAAAGATAATCAAAAGAGGATGCTACACAAACGCCAAAACCGGGCACTAATAGCAAAAGATACTGCGGAAGATGGGTACGGACGAGAAGAAGTGGGAAAAGCCCAGAAAGCAACATGATTGGTGCAAGCATTGAACGGAAGTCGCGCCATTTTGTTACCGTGAAAAAAGCCAAGATGCACATAATAACGCATACCAAAAAACCTAATCCCTCCATTTCTATGAGCCACGCAGTGTAGATAGGCTCATCTTCGGTGCCTACAAGGGGATGGAAGGTGCGCTCGATGAGGTGATAGCCAAAATAGGTTCTCAAAAATTCCAATCCATATTTAGAACACATAAAGATGTGCCACGGCAAGAAAGTAATCATGGATGCCAAAAAGAAATAGACAAACTGCTTTCTAGAGAGAACGAGGAAGACAGGGATAAGGAAGGGGATCGGGGCGGCAATCTTGGATAGTGATGCTAATGCCATAAAAAATCCAGATAATGCACCGAAGTTTCTAGTTGCAAAGTAAAAAGAAAGCATTGCGAGCGAGAATGCAGGGATGTCGGGGACAGGCCTTCTGGCGAGAAAGAAGAAGATGTGAAGGGAGAAGACAAGAATGACTGAAAGAAGCGCAGAAAGAACGGAGTAACCAAGGTTTCGGAGGGATGCATAGAGCGCAACAAGAAACAACAGCGCGCAAAAGACAGAAGGGAGCCTAAGCGACGCCTCTGATTCCCCAAACAAGGCTAAGGAGCCTACAAGCATTAGGAAGAAGAGAGGACCCTTCTCGAAAAGTGGAGAGTTTTGCCAAGTAGGTTCAAAGAAACTTTTTGTTTCCAGCATCTCACGGGCAGATTGTGCGTAGATACAATCGTCTGAAGGGAGTTGTGAGCCTTTATCAACGCGCCAAAGCAACAGAAAAGCAAGGAAAGCAAAGAAGATTGTAACAAAAGCCTTCTGCTTCAGCCTTCTTTCGCCCAAAAGACAAGTCTAGGTTTTCTTGCTGCCAAGACCTCGTCGGGTCTTGAGATAGAGGTGAAGTGAGGGGCGCTTTTCACCTTCTCTGGGTCTGTCTTTGCCTCTTTTGCGATTGTCTTCATTGCGCTGATGAACTCGTCGAGGGTCTCTTTGGTCTCGGTCTCTGTGGGCTCTATCATAAGTGCACCGCTTACGATAAGAGGAAAATAAACCGTTGGGGGGTGAAATCCATAATCCATAAGTCGCTTTGCGATGTCCATTGTATGTACCCCATTCTTTGTTTGATACTTATCAGAAAAAACAACCTCGTGCATGCATGTCAGGTCGAATGGAAGGTGATAGTCGTCTTTTAGCATCGCCCTTATGTAGTTTGCATTCAAAACAGCCATCTCTGCCACATCCCGAAGACCTTCAGCCCCTAGTGCGAGGATATATGTTAGTGCTTTTACCATGACGAGGAACTGACCATAAAAAGAGCGCACCCTTCCGATACTATCTTCGAAGTCTTCAGACAGTGCCAAAGTCCCGTCCTCAAGGCGCACCAATCTTGGTACAGGAAGGTAAGGCTCGAGTTCTTTTGTAACGCCTATAGGGCCAGCACCAGGTCCCCCACCGCCATGCGGTGTTCCAAAAGTCTTGTGGAGGTTGAACTGCAGGCAATCAACACCAAGCAAACTAGGTTTCGCCTTACCAAGTATAGCGTTCAGATTTGCTCCGTCCCCATAAACAAAACCCCCTTTCTCGTGAACGATTTTCGAGATGGTCAAGAGCTCCCTTTCGAATAGTCCAAGGGTGTTTGGGTTTGTGATCATAAGGCAGGCAACATCCTCATCCATTGCCCTTTCAATGGTTTCTTTGTCAAGGATACCAAGGCGGGAGCTCTTGATCTCGACTGGCTCATAACCGCAGAGCTTAGATGATGCGGGGTTTGTGCCGTGCGCTGTGTCGGGGACAAGCACCTTTCTCCTTGGGTTTCCCCGCTTTTCGAGCGCTTTTCTGATGACCTTCAGGCCTGTAAGCTCGCCATGTGCGCCTGCAGCAGGGGCAAGGCTAATCGCATCCATCCCCGATATCTCTTTTAGCGCCTGTTCAAGCCGCCACATCACAGATAGCGCACCTTGCACGAACTCCCTTGGAAAGTATGGATGTATCGCGGTAAACCCTTCCAAAGAAGCCATATCTTCGCACACCTTAGGGTTATATTTCATAGTGCAAGAGCCAAGAGGATAAAAGCCTACATCTACCCCAAAGTTTCTTCGTGAAAGCCTTGTGAAGTGGCGGACTACCTGAACCTCGGATATCTGTGGCAACCCAAGCCTCGTTTTGCGTAAAAGGTGAGGGGGGATGTTTACATCTTCGGGCTCTTTTGCAACCGAAGATTCGTAGTCTACATCCTCAGTGAGTTCAAAAACAGATGGTTCTGTAAACTCTATTCCGGAACTCGCGCCCATATCAATGGCTCTCCTTCTCTTCAGCGCCGGTCTTTTCTCCTTTTGGTTCCTCCTTTTTTATCTCTGGCTCTCTACCTGTCTTGACACCGAAATCTACAAGTCTCTCTATAGTGGCTTTTTCTCTTAGCTGTTTTATGAGCTCTGACCTCGCCTTATACATCTGGCGATTCCTTAGACTATCGTGTATCTGAGCCCTAACCTCCTCAAAAGGTTTTACCCTTTCTTCCTTTCTTTCAACAACTTTGATGATATGGAATCCGTACGGTGTGCGGACAGGCTCTTTTGTTATCTCGCCCGGCTTCAAAGCAAAAGCGGCCTCTTCGAACTTCGGAGTCATCATGTTACGTCTGAAAAAACCAAGGTCGCCGCCTTTGTCCTTTGACCCAGGGTCATCCGAATACTGCTTCGCAAGTTCTTGGAAATCGGCGCCTTTCTTGAGCTTTGCCAATATATCCAGTGCCTTTTTTCTAGCCGCCTCCACTTCGTTCTGGGGTGCATTCTCTGCAACTTTTATCAGTATGTGCATCGCGTGTACCTGCTCCGGCTCTGTGTATGCCCTGATACCAGACTCATATGCCTTCCGAAGCTCTTCCTCTGTGATGCTCAACTTCCCGAGCTTCTCGAGTAGTTTGTTTAGCGCCAACGTGCTATCTAGCCTCTTGCGAATTTCCTCAACGGTGGTCTTTCCATACTTCAGATAGTTTTGGAACTGCTCCTCTGTCTTGAACCTTCCCCTAAACTTTGCGAACTCAGCCTCAGATTCTTCTTTTGTCACTACAATCCCAAGTCTCTCCGCCTCTTGTCTGATAAGCTCCTCGTCTATCAGTCTTTCGAGCAAATCCTGTTTTATCCTTGCAAGTCTGTCTTCAGGAATAGCCCGCTTACCTCCTTGCGTACGCTTATCGAGCTCCTTATAAAACAATGTCGCGTCAATAGGCGTTCCATTTACTTTTGCAATCGGTCCTGTTATATTTTTTTCGCCTGGTTGTGCATCAGGCAAAATCGGTTCAGCCTTCTTCTCTTCGTCTTTCTTACAGGCAAAAACCATTGTTATCAAGATCGAGAAATACACGGTCCTCCTCATATCGCCTCCTAAATAGTAGTCCTCAAAAAAGCATGCAAAGGATAATCGAAATTGGAAAAAAAGTAAACTCAGGGACGCCACCCGCAAACTGCCGGTAGGGATTCGTTTCCATTTATGCTCGCCAAAGCCTCCCCCGACCATTCCTCTCCCCCCTTCCCCCCTCCTTTCCATCGTCCTCGCACCCAAGCAGAGGGCGAGCACACCCCTCATGCATCCTCCCAAAACACCCGTTTTCTTCCTCTTTCTTCGACTCTTCCACTAACACACCCCGCGGTTTACACCATTACCCAAAATATAATCCTGCCTCCTAAAGACAGCAAAATACCTCCCGCTGCCAAAAAATACCCCCATATCCACATGCTCAGTTCAATCTACCCTTTTCCTAGTTCAACCATCCGGTGTTATCTCACTGTAGAGATCTTCTACTTTTCCGCATGGTCTATCCTAAGTTTCAGCGCCACAAGGATAACGCTGCCTCAGCAAAGCTAGTAAAAAAGCAATACCCGCATTGGTTTAGCGAGAGCCCGTTCTATATCTTGCGTTTGCAAGAACATTGTCATAATATCGTTTCGCTTTGTTCGCAAAGGAGTAAGAGGAATGCTCTCGACCTTAAGAAAGCAGTCTAAATCCGTAATCACCTATGTGTTATTTGGGATGATCATCGTTGTGTTTGTATTCACCTTCAATGTCGCAGCCCCTGATTTGGGATGCGGAGGGACATCGAGCCGTAAACCGCAGGTGCTTGTAAGCATCGGTAAAACCACTATCGAAATGCCAGACCTCATGATGGGTCTTGCGCTTACAATCGATCCTCCTTCCCCAGCCTCCAAACCTGATGTTAGAGTGCTCCAGCAGGAGATGTATTACAGAGCAACCAGGTTCGCAAGGCTTCGCGAGAAGGATAAGTATCAAGGTTTTGGACAGGACCCCATGAAAGTATCGCTTATTAAAACTAGAAAGGTTATGGATGATTTGATCGAAACCTTTCTGGTTTCTGAAGAAGCGATGAGGTTCGGCCTAAGGGCTTCTGACGACGAGGTGCGCCAGCGAGTGATAGAAGAGTTTGCGGATAGCGACGGGATCTTCAACAAAAACCACTACCAGAACTTTGTCCGTTATAGCTTGCGCACCTCTGTCGCCAGATTCGAGTCATTCTTGAGACGCGAGATATTGAGGGAAAGGATGATCGACTTGGTTACAGCAGGTGTGGTCGTGCCTGAAAGGGAGCTCTCCCTGCTAGCCCGCGCATCTCAAACTAGAAAGGTCTTTGAGTACCTTGAGTTTTCGCCCGAAATCTTTGCGGAACTGGTTGATGTATCAGACAAAGAAGTAGAGGATTACATTTCCAAACACGAAGAGGAGCTGAAAAGGTTCTACGACGAACATAGGGAGGCATTCAGGGTAGAAAGTAGGTATGCGTTTCATGTGATGAAGTTTGCGGCAGCGTCGAAGGCAATCATGGCTCAGATAACAGACGAAGAGCAAAAACAGAACCTTACGGAGAGTTGGAAGATTGCGAAGGAATCCGCGGAGAGGGCTTATAATCAGCTAAAAGACAAGGAAGGAGATGCCCTTATAACCGCGTTCGAAGAACTTGCAAGGAAGGTGTCCGACGATGCACAAACTAGGGAGCAAGGCGGAAAAACTTCAGGCCTAGTGCCTGAATCATCCTTAGAGCCTGAACTCGTTAGCGTGTTGGAAAAGGCTCAACCAAGGGTGTTGCTAGGTCCGCTGGCTGTAGATGACGGGTATGTTTTGATTATACTTGACGAAAGGGTCGAAGGTAGGCAGAAGGAGTACGAGGAGGTAAGGAAAGAGATCGCAAGTAGAAAGGTTGCGGAGGAAAAGGTTTCGCCCCTTATGGAAGGGCTAATCTCAAAGGCGCTCGAAATGGCACAAAAGGATTCAGCCGTTTCCTTACAAGGGATCCAAGAATCTCTGAATAGGCCGTATGCCCCACGATCCCCGATAAAATATGGACAAACAAAGCCTATAGCCTTGTTTCCTGAAGGCCTTCGTCAGGTCGCCGAAGATGAGGGGGTAGCGGTCCCGGGAATAGGCGAGTCCAAAGAGCTTCACGACACCTTGCAATCACTAACAAAGGAAAGGCCTTTTGTGCCAAAAGTTTTCGAAGTATCAGGGTCAACATCGAAGTTCCTCGTCAGGCTAGCTTCGGAAGATGTTCCCACCGGAACCTCAGAAGAAATAAGCAAAAGGTTTGCCCAGGAGCTTTTAGCCTTCAAAAGAAGGGCATGGTATAGGGAATGGTATGAAAATCTCCGCGCTCAGGCTCTAAGCGAAGGGAGGCTTGTCGAGCACCCTAGCTTCCACGCCATCGTTGAGGAAGAGGCGAGGAGCCTTCGAGAAGCCATGACTAGACAGGCTCGTGAAGAACCATGATGTCCAATGAAAAAACAGGTTGGCTGTTGCGTTCAAGGCGCACTTCAATATAATGTGTTCGCTTTATTCTTGTGTCGAAAGGCGCTATGGGACATAAGATCTTGTCAAACGAAAACATTGCACCATCCGTTTTCAGGATGGTGGTTGAAGCACCTGAAGTCGCAAAATACAAGAAGCCGGGTCAGTTTGTTATAGTCCGGCCTACCGAAAATGGCGAGAGGATCCCGCTCACAACTTTGATGGAGGACCGGAATCGAGGCTTGATAACGCTTATTTATCAAGTGGTAGGGAGGACAACGGCAGGAATGGCCCTAATGGAGCCAGGGGATGAGCTCTGCGATGTTGCAGGTCCTCTTGGACAGCCAACGCACATTGAATACTTTGGTAAGGTGGTCGCTATTGGCGGCGGGATCGGTATCGCCCCACTATACCCGATCATTCAGGGAATGAAAGAAAAGGGGAACTACATCATCAGCATCTTAGGTGCACGGTCGAAACATTTGCTGATTCTTGAAGACGAGATCAGGCGTGAGTCTGATGAAGTTATCATTGTGACTGATGACGGATCGTATGGGGAAAAGGGGTTTGTAACTGATGCACTAAGAAAATTAATCGAAAAGGGCGTAAAGCCCGACATGGTCATCGCTATCGGCCCAGCGATTATGATGAAGATGGTTGCCGAGATTACAAGGCCATATAACATAAAGACACTAGCGAGCCTTAACACGATAATGGTTGACGGGACCGGTATGTGTGGTTCTTGTCGAGTCACTGTTGGCAATGAGACAAAGTTTGTTTGTGTAGATGGGCCTGAGTTCGATGCCCATTTGGTAGACTTTGACGAAATGATGAAGCGTCTTTCAGCTTATAAGAAACACGAGGAAGAGTCGTTTGTCGCCTTTTACAAGGAAAATAAGGAAAAGCTTCTTCGAAAGAATGTGGAGGTCAGGCGTGTCTGAGAAGCTTTCGCAAAAAGAAAGACTTAAGATCCCCCCTGTTCCTATGCCAGAGCAGGACCCTGAGGTCAGAAAGAGGAACATCAAAGAGGTTCCGCTCGGATATACAGAAGAGATGGCGATGGCGGAAGCCGAAAGATGTCTCCTTTGCAAGAAGCCCCCTTGTGTAAAGGGCTGCCCTGTTGAGATTGACATCCCTGGTTTTATTGGCCTTGTCAGAGAGGGAAAGTTCCACGAGGCAGCTAAGGTGATAAAGCAGAGTAACTTACTGCCAGCAATGTGTGGGCGGGTATGTCCCCAAGAAGACCAGTGCGAACTCGTATGCACCGTTGCGAAAGGACACAAAGATGTGAGGATGAGTGTAAAGATCGGAAATCTGGAAAGATTTGTTGCGGATTGGGAGATGGCTCACTTTCCAGACAGCCATTTAGACAGACTACCTCCTACAGGACACAAGGTCGCAATCATAGGCTCTGGCCCTGCTGGGCTTACTGCGGCTGGAGACCTGGCAAGGCTTGGACATGAAGTGACTATATTCGAGGCTCTTCACCGTCCTGGCGGTGTTTTAGTGTACGGGATTCCGGAGTTCCGCCTCCCCAAGGCGATCGTGGATCGGGAGGTTTCCAACCTACTGAAAATGGGCGTGAAGATCGTCTGCAATGTGGCGATCGGAAAATCCAAAAGCATATATGACCTGTTTAGAGAAGGTTTTGAGGCGATTTTCGTCGGAACTGGTGCTGGACTGCCTGTCTTCAAAGGAATTAAAGGCGAGAACCTCCTAGGGGTATATTCCGCAAACGAATATCTAACCCGTGCCAACCTTATGAATGCCTATGAGTTTCCCCATCGTTCGGATACACCTATCATTCGTGGCAAGAGGGTGGTGGTTTTTGGGGGAGGCAATACCGCGATGGACGCAGCAAGGACGGCTTTAAGGTTAGGTGCAGAAAAATCGTACATCCTTTATCGCCGGTCAGAGAAGGAAATGCCCGCTAGACTTGGAGAGATCGAGCACGCAAAGGAAGAAGGGGTGGAGTTTTTGCTGTTGCAAGATGCTATCGAAATCATCGGTGATTCTGAAGGCTGGGTGAAGGAAGTAAAGTGTATCAAAATGGCTTTAGGAGAGCCTGACGAGTCAGGACGAAGAAGACCCATACCCATACCAGGCTCAGAGTTCACAATCCCTGCCGATGTTGTTGTTGTGGCTATTGGAAACAGGTCAAACCCATTGCTTGTGAAGGCTACACCTGAAATAAGGACAAATAGGCGAGGCAATATCCTTGTGGACCCTGAAACGATGCAGACCTCAATGCCTAGAGTATGGGCTGGCGGGGATATAGTCCTTGGCGCTGCGACCGTGATCCTTGCTATGGGACAGGCGAGGAAGGCTGCGCGCTCTATCGCAAAGTTCCTAGAGACAGGCGTCTGGACACAGCCTAATCTTCCCCCTGCGTAGTCATGCCTCAAGGGTTAGAGTTTATAGCGGGCCTCTTCGTATTCGGCTTAGGTATTGCCTGCACTGCATATGCCATTAGGCTCGGAAGACGCTTCGCAAATTTGTGGCTTGCCTTAGGCCTCGCCTGCCAGCTAGTAATACTCACCACAATCGCTGCTGACTGGGGGTATTCCGCAGTAGATGTATCTCCATACAGGATTGCAATAGACCGAAACATATGGATCCTTTTGCCTCACATATTCTCAGCACTGTGTCTATCGCTGCCGGTGACTTATCCATCCTCCCTCCCCTATCTTGTAGTCCTATCTGCTGGTCAAGCATGCTCGTTCATGCTGGTCTTTGAACTTGTCAGCGTGGATATTGATACCAGTTTTCTTTCACTCTACCCCATTTTGTCCGTATACCTTTCCCTTTTCTCTTCCTTTCTCTTTCTTGCCCGCTCCCTTTATCACATTCCAAAAGAGGGCTCCCGCTGGTACAGCGTCGCATTCGGAAATCGCCTCTGCCTGCTCCAAGCAATCCTATCTTTGAAAGACTTTGGTTTCTCTACTACGCCCCCTGAAACCATTGTTGATAGCGGCTCTGCTTGCGGAACAATCGGAAGCTCCAAGGTCTTTGTCACTACAAAGATGCGCCTCTTCCCACCTGCACATGGCCTCCAAATAAACTGGAGCTCTCCAAAGAAACTCTTATCATCTCCACCAGCCCCACCACCTCCCCTTCAGAATGGGACATTCAAGTTTTCAGAGGATACCGCAAGCTTCCAATATTTTTTTCGTGAACTCAAGGGGCTTTCAGGCCGCGATTTCTACAGCTTTTTAGAAAGCATTGCCGCACAATAGCCAATTATACTGGTAAAAATAGAGACCGTAAAGATGTAGAAACACCAAGGAATCACGGAAGATACAAGGACTTGAGACGCTTTTTCATTGTAGGAAACATGTCGATAAAAGCCTTGTGTGCTGTAAGGTGATGTAGGGAAGTGAGAAAATCTACAGCGATTGACACTGGTCCAACACCTGTTAGCAACATCTTTTTTACATGGGTGGAGCTGAGGGGATTCGAACCCCCGGCCTCTAGAGTGCGATTCTAGCGCTCTCCCAACTGAGCTACAGCCCCAAAAGTCGTTACAAATAATAGCTAATATGGGCCTTGAAGTCAAGGCGAAGCAAAGCGATAATGTTGCCATGAAGTGTAAATTC